>Ga0268262_10001703_pt1 | contig 26663 bp, 23 predicted proteins | sample TergutNc150P3_FD_190354 | JGI IMG/M metagenome (GOLD analysis project Ga0268262, IMG submission 190354) | Nasutitermes corniger P3 segment gut microbial community from laboratory colony in Florida, USA - Nc150 P3 (SPAdes) (version 2) | ecosystem: Host-associated > Arthropoda: Insects >... | reverse complement strand
TTTTGCAGGTTCCGGAAAGCGGGATTACACGGACACTTACCAACAAAGCTGAAATAACGCTTCCGTCGCTTACCAGTTTTTCTTTCGCAACAGGGTATATCATATACTATAAAATTTATATTATCAGATCGGAATTCGGTACTGTTCCCGAATTAATAGCTAATAATTCAAGGATATCAAATGATTATAATACACTATATCGGTTTACAGATCCGGCAAACGGCTCATCAATTCCTTCGTTAACAACATTCAGCAATAGCGGTTTTTATGAACTGGAAATTGATACATTAACTATAAAAAAAACCATCTTATCAAAAAGCGGCGGCGTTTTTAATATAGAATTTCCGTTAACGCCTGGTGAAAAACCCAATATATTATCATTAAATTCAGTTGACAGCGGAACCAGATATACGCTTTATCGTTCAAATGGGGGAGGGACATTTAATCCTAAACCTGACAGATATTTTTTAAGTTCAACGGATTTAAACGCTTACGCAAACGCAACTTCAACAACTAACGCCGACGTTTCAGGGGAAGACGGCGTTTCTGAATTTGCCTATGCCTCAATGTATATTGTCGCTGTAGGAACAAACCAGAATTTTTCAAGAGTTTACGGCAAACCAACATTTATAAATATTTTTAAATTGCCTAACATAAACTAGAAGAAGTAAAATGCCATGGGGGCATGATTGTATGGTCATACATCCTTTTACCCGTATATTTCACTATTCATAATGTATATTCTGTCTACCAATGCTATACAGGGAAGCCGATTGACAAGGACAAGAAAACACGATAAAATAATCGTATAAATATGAAAAAATCGCTTTTTATATTATTAATCGCTGTTTTCTTGGCTTCATGCCAAGGTGAATTTGAGGATGTTAATTATACAATAACCAATAATTCGACAAAAATTGTTTCGTTCTTATTTAATGATATTTCGGAAACTCTTAATATAGACGATTCAATAACTTATACAATTAATTCTGAAAAAGGCAGAATTGTTCCTAAGAACCCAACATTTACAGGACATATAAGAAGCGTTAAATTAATACCATTGAATAAAGGCACGTCGGGAATATTTTATACATTTTCCGATAATAATCCGCTTGTTCTTAATGTTCATAATACATTACCGATAGATTTGGATTTAATGGCTTACGATAATTTAGATTTTGATATAAACAATTTTAAATTAAGCTTTGATATAAATAATTTTAATTATATAAGCGATAAAGACGGTAACCCAACATTAAAAATTAAAGGAAATAGTTCTGAATCGGCAAAAATTTACACGTCTACTCCTTTTTTTATCATAAAAAACGGAACCCAATTATATATTGCTGATATTTCTTGGAATTTAACGAATGATACAATAAATGTAACAATCAAATAACCGTTAATTGAATAAATCGGGATACAAAGACCTATATACGTCAAAATACGATGCATATCCGCCCTTATCTGTTGTGGGCATATTACGCGCCAGAACAGCGCTTCTTTTCAGCAAAAATAAAGATTGACGGTCATTCAATTTGTTTTGCCTGTAAATTTTATCTTCTTTGGCGTTTACAAAATCGGTTTCTTCTTTGTATTTGTACTGGAAACCCCATAATAACGATGATAACGAATATTTTTTCATACCGCTTTTTATCAAAAAAGACTCGGCTTGATTTATTACAATGCCGCTCGGCAAATTATCGTTAAGGGACGATATAAAACGCTCCGCAGGAAAATTTTCATGAAATTCCACAGAGGCGATTTCAAGCTCTGCGGTTATTCCTACCGACAAAGGAGACGCAAATTCCATTTTAGGCAAGGGGTTAAACCCTTGGGTATATAAAACCGGAATATCGGCTCTCCTGAACGCCATTGAAAAAATCTCTATCAGGCTTAAATGTCCGTGGAATACAGCGCTTCCTTCCTTGCTGAAACCGAATAATACCCTATATACTGACGGATCCGTAGAATGAGCGGGTTTATTATCGGGTATTTCGTTAACCTCTTTTTTTTCTTGGTTAACAATGGGCAAACATGGATTGATTTTTGAGGAAATACCGCAATTAGAGCATTTTTCTTTGCATGATGCTGTTCGTTGGCTCTCCTGTGATTTTTTCAATTCCTGCCGTAAATATTCGATCGTTACACAGGAATCAATATTTGCCCAGGGCGTTTCGTTTTTCCCGGATAAAATGACATCCACAATACTGCGGTTGTCATCAATAATTTTATGCCACGCTTCCCTATTTATAAATTCGCTCCACGGGTCCAGCCTGCTGCCTTCACGCCATGCGTTTTCGCACAATAATCCTGATCGTTCGTCTCCCCTGCTTAAAATACCTTCTATTTGCGAAATAAGCGGATCGGAAATACTTACCTTGTGCCCCAAAGGTTTTAATTTAGAGCGTATAAAATTAAGTTTTTTTTCCGCTGTTTCGCTGTCAATTTGCGCCGCCCATTGGTACGGGGTATGCGGTTTAGGGATAAAAATTCCCACGTTAATGTTAAAATGCATTCTGCATCTGCGTCCGATATCCGTTACGAACGAAACTATTTCCTCTTCTTCGTTAAAACCGCAATCGGGAACGGGAAGCCCTATCATAAAATAAAACTTCGCTCCCTTCCAGCCGTTTTTTCTTGCCTCCGTAATTATCGAAACAACAGAATCCCTTGTTACTTCCTTGTTTATAGACATCTGCCATAGCTCTTTAGGCGTTTCTACGGCAAATGTAAGCCCGCTTTTCCTTGTTACGGCGATCTTTTCCAGTATTGAAAGCGAAAAACCTGAAACTTTAAGCGAGGGCAATTGGAATGAAATATGTTTACCGCCGAAGCGTGAATTAAGATTTTCAACCAATTCAGAGATCCTTGAGTAATCGCCCGATGACAGCGAAGACAGGCTGATTTCCTGCCAGCCGCCTTTTGTTACCATTTCATTTACCTGAGCGGCGATAAGTTCTTCATTTTTTTGCCTGCAAGGTCTGTACCAGTAACCGGCGTGGCAGAAACGGCAGCCGTTAGGACAGCCGCGCATAATTTCCACAGCGCCGTGGTGCTGTACAATTTTCATGCTTGGAATAGGGTACACATTCGATTCTTGCGAGAAATTTACGGTAATCGCTCTTACCGCTTTTTCTTTTCCCTTAACCCACACATTGGGATGTTCCGCTATTTTTTTTAATAGTTCCGCCCTGCCCTTCCCTCTTTTTTTTAACTCTGCCAACTCCCCTGCAAGGTTAAAAAATTCATCTTCAGCCTCTCCTATCCAAAAAGCGTCGATAAAAGGCGAATACGGCAATGGGTTGGAAACAGCGGGTCCTCCGGCGATTACAATAGGATGATCGGACGTCCTTTTTTCGCAGTGAAGCGGGGTTTTTGATACGTCCAACATTGTAAGTATGCCGTTTAAGCCAAGCTCATAACCAAGCGTAAACATAAACAAATCTACGGACATTGCGCTTATGCCCGTATCAAGTCCGTAAATAGGTATATTGTTTTCGCGTAACAGTTTTTCAAAATCAGGCGCGGGAGCAAAAGCGCGGTCGCAGAAAATGTTTTTTTTATTGTTTAAGTTGTTGTATATAATCCGCACGGACTGGTTACCCATTCCAATCTCATAAAGATCTGGAAACGCTATTATCGAGGTTAAATCGTTTTCCGACAGTTTTTTATTTATCGCAAGTCTGCCGTATTCGCCGCCTGTATAGCGTGCCGGTTTATCAATGTCTAAGAGAAGACTGCCTAAATCTTTTACAGGGTCTATATACCTTACGGAAGGCATTAGCGGTTAAACCTTCTTATGTAAATACTTAATGCAATGCCTATACCTATCATCGAAGACATAATGGAAGAACCTCCGTAAGACATAAACAAAAGCGGTAAGCCTGTAATCGGCATTATTCCCATTGTCATTCCTACATTAATAATAAAGTGAAAAAATATCATTCCCGCAAGACCCGCGCAAAAATATTTCGCAAAAGGATCCGTAACGGTTTTCATTGTTGATAACAGTCTGGAACAAATAAACATAAAAAGAGTGAAAACAAATAACCCTCCCAGGAAACCGGCTTCTTCAGAAAATATGGAAAAAATAAAGTCCGTGCTTTGCTCGGGAAGAAAACGGTAATGACTCTGCGTACCTTGCATAAAACCTCTGCCTGTTACTCCGCCTGAGCCGATTGCGGTAACAGACTGAATTATATTCCAGCCCGCTCCTCGCGGGTCAACATTCGGATCAAGAAAAACTATAAGGCGCATTATCTGATAATTTTTTAAAACTTTACGTCCGCCGTAAGAAGCGATAAGAGAAAATACGACAATAGCCGAAATAAAAACAAGCCAGAAGAAATATTTCTTCTTAAATTTAAAATATCCAAAAAGCGAAATTGCCGCAATTACCGCAAAAAATAATATTATTAAGAAAATAAATTTTAAGTGAGTTAATGCAGTAATAAAAGAATATGATTTATGAACTATATATGTCTGCCATAAAGGTAATACCAATAAAACTACGGTTAACGCTATGCACGCTACCATAAACGAAATATAACGCATCGGCACTCCCGCCATAAATATCATTGTTATCAGTATCATTATGTATACCAACGCTGTGCCTAGATCCGGCTGAAGCAAAACTATAAACATTGGAATAAAAGCAATCGCGCATGAAATAGCAAAACGTGAAAATAATTCTTTGCTGCGATCCGTATCAGCAAGAAAACGCGCAAGCATAATGATTACGGAAATTTTTACAAATTCAGACGGTTGTAAGCTAAAAGGACCTATCTTAATCCAGCGCGAAGAGCTGTAAATTTCATGACCGAAAAGCAATGTATAAATAAGAGCCGCAATAGAAATTAAATAAATATAAAGAGATAAATTATAAACACGCCTGTAATTTAATAGTGACATTACAACAGCTATTACCACACCCACAGATGCCCATACAATTTGCTTGTAATGCTCTGTTGAAACTTGGACTCCTTCCGATGTTATTCCGGATGAATAAATAAAAAATACGCCTAAAACCATAATAACTATTACGGGAAGCAATAATAAATAGTCAATTTCAAGAATGTTGCGTAACTTCAATTTATTGCCCCCTCGTTGTTACCATTGCTTGGAACCCCAGCGACTTTACAGCGTCGTCAAAATTCTGCTTTCCGAAATATCCTTGAAAAATAATAGCGCTTACGGCGGATGCCATCCAAACCTGATAAGTTGAAGCTTCGATAATAACCGTTACTACGATCTGTTCATCGGGATTATTACTGTTATAAGGGGCAAATGCCGTAAACCATGAATGCCATCTGTCTGTAAGTCCCATTTCCGCCGTTCCCGATTTTCCGGCAATCTGTACGGTTTTTATATTCAGCGGATACTGTGCCGTTCCTTGACTTACTACATACCTCATATCGCGGCGCACAGCGTCATAAACATTACGAGTTACATTGCTGGTGTGAATTACTTCAGGCGTAGTGGTTTTTTCTATGGCTCCTGTAACAGGATCGCGCACTTCTTTTAAAAGATAAGGTTTGTAGTTTTTACCGTTGTTAACAATCATGCTGACTAAATTAGTCATTTGCAGCGGAGAAACAAGAGTAAACCCCTGCCCTATTGACATGTTCATTGTATCGCCTAACACCCATTTTTCATGGTAACGGCGTTCTTTCCATTGCGGCGTCGGTATAAATCCGGCGATTTCACCGGGAATATCAATACCGGTCATTTCTCCGTAGCCGTAATCTTTTGCGTATGATACAATTCTGTCTACGCCTACATAATCTCTTCCTACCGTCATATAATAAATGTTACAAGATTGATTTAACGCCGTTGTTAAATTCATTCTTCCGTGCCCTGAACGAAGGTGGCAATGCCAATCACGGTTGCCGTATCTCATTACTCCGCGGCAAACAATAGTTTGATCAGGAGAAAAAAGATTCTCAGATAATATTGCCGTAGATAAAATTATTTTAAATGTTGACGCAGGGGGATAATTTGATTGAATTGCGCGGTTAATAAACGGTTTTGCAGGATCGTTAACCGCAGCGACATAATCCGCATTATTACCGTCTGAAAAAATATTCGGATCATACCAAGGATAAGAAACCATCGCCAATATTTCTCCGGTTGACGGACGCATAACAACAGCAGATCCTATTTGATTGCCAATCGCTTTTTCAACAAGAGTCTGTAAAGAAGCGTCTATTGTCAAAACAAGATTTTTGCCTATATCGGGCGGTACACGGGTAACATTTTCATTGCCGGCAATACGCCTTCCTCTGGAGTCTACAGTCCTTGTTTCCCAGCCCGGTTTTCCTCTTAAAAGAGGGTCATATTGCTTTTCTATGCCGGACTTCCCTATTAAGTCTCCCATTTGATACCCTTGATTATAAAGAGTTGTAAGCTCATCTCTGGTAATGTCGCCCACATATCCGAGTACGTGCGAAAGACTTCCTACTTTTTCATAATCTCTTACCGATTTAATATTCCATGAAATACCGGGTAATATGTTTTTTCTTTCCGCTATCGCAGCTATTGCCGAGAAAGAAACGTTAGACGCTATTTCTACAGGCTGATACAATTGGAGATACTGGTTAGGAAGTCTTGATTTTATATCATCAGGTTTAATATTTAAAATTGCGGAAACCGAATTTATAATTTCATCCATACTGCCGCGCGGAACTTCAGCCGGTGTAATACTTACGGCAAATGTATCCTTATTTACAACAAGGGGTGTGTCATAATTACGGTCATAAATTTCCCCTCTTTGAGTAGGTATTAAATAGGTTCTTCTTGAAATATCCTGTGCCCTTGAACGGTAAATATCTCCTGAAAGAATCTGCATACTGAAAAGTTTTATTGAGAAAATACAAAAAACAACAATAAGCAAGACCCTGAATGCGTTTATTCGTGTTAGTTCGTTTTCATGCATTGTACTAACTCCGTCCTATATAAATGGGTCTGAAATTTCTCAGTATCAAAAATAACAATGGAGCGCATAACGCATTCAATCCCATTTCTATCCAAAAAAGCGTATCGGTTATTGAGTATGCGGGTACAGCGTTGCCCATAAAGAAATGAAGAACTAACATTAATAACGCTTTTAAAATAGTCGCAATTGAGCAGAGAATAACCGGCATAACTACATAACCAAGAAATAACGAGTCTTTAAATATTCCGGTTAACGCTCCGATAATCAAGCGGACAAGAGAAGTTGTACCAAGCGGGGCAGCGGACAAAAAATCTGAAAACAATCCTGATAAAAATCCTGAAACTTGACCCGTCATTGTTCCGTTTACATAGGCGGAAAAAACAATAACGCATAACGCAAGATCAGGAACGGCGCTCAAAAAAGAAATTCTTGCAAGTACGGTTGACTGCAATAAAGCGGCTACAATACTGAAAACAACAGTCCAAATAATACTTCTAATCATTGTTTATCCCCGTTTCAATGTATTCGGGTAAATCATAATCGGAACTTTCCGCTTCGATAACAAAAACATACTCAAGCCTTGAAAAATCTATCATTGTACGAACTTCAACTTCCAAAGTAGTTTCGTATTCAAGAATATTTATACTGCTGACGCGCCCCAAGTTAATTCCCGGCGGATATATGCCGCCCATTCCGCTTGTAACTACTATATCGCCTATATTTATTTCATCTCTGGCGCGCCTGGGAACAAAACGCATTATTAAAGAACTTTCTGAATTCCCCTGCCCTTCAACGATTCCTTCAAAACGCGAAACAGAAAAACGGCACGATACCAATGAATTAAGATCATAAACAGGCATAACAAGACTTTCAAGAATGCCTGTTTGTATTACTTTTCCAACTAATGCCTGAGTGCCGTTTTGCCATGCGACAACTGTCATGTTATTCGAAACTCCCGAATAACTTCCCTTGTTAATCACAAGAGCGGAAAAAAGATTATTCGGGTCTCTTCCCGATATTTGCGCCGGTATTTGACGGTATTTAATAGTTCTGGAAAAATCAAGCTGTTCTTTTAATCTTTTATTTTCCTGATATATTTCAGCGTTGCTGCGTTCAAGTTCTTCAAAACGATCAAGCTGTTTTAAAAGGTCAGCGTGTTCTTTTCTTAAATTTGACAATTCTTTAATTGAAAGCACCGTTCTTGAAACTACGGAAGATAATTCGTATATTCCGTTCCTGATTCCTGAAAAAAGAGACAGTCCCGTATTTTTAACTCCAAAAATAAATTCTCTGCTGGAGATTAAAAGCATTAGTATTGAAATAATAACTAAAACTACAAATACAAAGACAGAAGAATTGATCTGCGCTCCCGGTAATTTACTGCCGCTGTTACGCGAAGACTTACCAAAGAATCCTCGATCCATACCGTTATCCGTTTAATCTGTCATAAATATTTTTGGTAAGGTCTGCGCCTTTTATGTAATCATAGTACTTACCTGCTCCAAGCGCAACGCAAAGTTCCGGCTGTTCTGCGATAATCGCTGGAACTCCAGTCTCTTTCTGAATAAGTTTATCAAGCCCTTTAAGAAGAGAACCGCCGCCCGCCATTACAATTCCGCGGTCTACAATGTCGGCTGCAAGCTCAGGAGGTGTTTTTCCAAAGACCGTTTTAATTTCTTCAACAATTTTTGTAACGGGGTCTTTTAAAGCTTCTCTTACCTCGACTGAATCAATTTCCAATCTGCGCGGAAGACCGGTAATAGCGTCGTTGCCCTTAACTTCCATTTTGTCGATCATTCTGTCGGGAGAGGCGTTACCGATTTCGATTTTTAATTTTTCCGCCATCTGCTCTCCGATTATCAGGTTGTGAACGCTTCTTATATGTTTAATAATTGACTCGTCAAATTTATCGCCGCCTACGCGGATTGCGCTTGTTACAACCATGCCGCCAAGCGATATAACCGAGATTTCCGTAGTACCGCCGCCGATATCAAGTATCATGTGGCCTGCGGGTTCTCTTATCGGAATATCCGCGCCGATAGCGGCGGCAAGACTTTCCTCAATTACGCGAACTTCTCTTGCTCCGGATTTATACGCGCTTTCTTCAACCGCGCGTCTTTCAACTTCCGTGATACAGGACGGAACTCCAATTACCATCCTCGGTTTAAAAAAGCGGTAGCGCGGGAAGACACGGTCGATAAAACAGCGGATCATTTTTTCCGTTGATTCAATGTCGGCGATTACTCCGTCGCGCATCGGTCTTATCGCGATAATGTTTTCGGGAGTTTTCCAAAGCATTCTTTTGGCGTCGGCGCCGACAGCCACTATTTTTTTTGTGCCGCGTTCAACCGCGACTACAGACGGCTCATTTAAAACTATTCCTTTACCCTTGATAAAAATAAGAGTATTGCAAGTTCCCAAATCGATGCCGAAATCCGATGATAAGTTGCCTAACATGGCTACCTCCGTTATATATTAAGCCGCGCTCTTGCCTTTGCGTGAGCCGGATCCTGTCTGTAAGCTGTTCTCCATTCCGAACGCGCTCTTGTCGTGTCGCCCTTTAAATTATAAAGTTCTCCTAACTGATAATGCACTTCGGCGTTTTCGCCTGAGTCATTTATAATACTTAAATATTGTTTTTCCGCGCCATCGTAGTCGTCGTTGTTTCTGTATATTTCAGCTAACATAAAGCGCGATAAAATAACTGATTTTGAATCGGCAGAAAAATCAATACAGCGGGTAAGATAACCCAGCGCCATATTGTACTCTTCCATCGCGATATATGATCTTGATATCGACAGTAAAAGATTATCGGAAGGCTGTTTGCCCGGAACAAAAGCGCGTGTAAACGCTTCCACACTGTTTCTGTAATCGCCGTACGCAGCGTACGCAAGCCCGAGATATTCGGGTATGTCATTTGCTTTGTAAGCAAGATTATTCGCAATCTCAAGATATTTTACAGCGAGATCGGCGTACTCGCTCCCCTTGTAGCCGTAAGCTTTTCCCAAAACATAAAAAACGCGCCCGTCTTTTGCCGCTTCTCTGTGAAGCAGCGCTTTTCTCAGCGAAAAAATACATTCGTTAATAAAAGATAAAGTATTTTGACTGTTAATTTGCGCAATTCCCATTTGATAAGCGGAAAAACCGTTAATCGTCAGTAAAAAATAATCTACAGGTTTTTCTTGTAATGCTGTTTTGCTTTTCAAATATGCCTTTTCATAATCGCCGTCATTCCAAAGGCTGGAAAGTTCTTTTCTTTCATTCTTTGAAGTGTTTTTTATGTGTAAAATTAAAAATACTGATAAAATTACAACAGCTATCGAGAAAAAAACAATACCAAAGGTACGAATTCTTTTGAGAATATATATATGCCTTCCGTAACTGGACAAACTATTACCGTTTAACATGTTATTAATGCAAATTCTACCTAAAATTCGATATAATGTCAATGATTTTTAGAAAAACCGTATAAATTTCGTTAAATTCGGCTTGGAAATAAGTTCAAATAAGGTTATAATTTGACATGTGATGAACCGTTCTGCCGCCTGATGTTATAATAAACATCGGGAGGAAAGTCCGGGCTCCGCAGGGAATGATGCCGGGTAACACCCGGGACCGACCGCTTCAAGGCGGCCGGAACAGACAGCGCCACAGAAAATATACCGCCCGGCTTACCGGGTAAGGGTGAAAAGGCGGGGTAAGAGCCCACCTCGGCATTGGCAACAATGCCGGAAAGATTCCGGCTTCCTTTGGGAAATATGCTTGAAATTTTGCCTCCGGCAAAACTTCCGCCGTTTTCCAACGAAGTTGGAAAACGGCAAGCCTCTTCAGGAGCAAAGTTAAACAGCGCGTCGGCGTCTCGCCGGTTAAGCGCGGGTAAACTGCCAAAAATGACCGAAAACGGTTGTTTCAGACAGATGGCAGACTCATTGAGAACAGAACCCGGCTTACAGGTTCATCGCTTTTTTGAATATTACTGAACAATTATCATTCTTCAGAATCAATATTGACGATTTCTTCTTCCTCATCATCGTCTTCGTATTCATCTTCTTCTGTTTCATCAAGATCCGAAAGAGCGCCTGTATCTTCAATGTTAAAATCTTCTTCACCTTCGGCTGATTCTTCATAGTACAAAATACGGGAACAATAGGGGCAGAATACATATTCTTCGCCGATTCTTACCTCATTGGCAAATTGGACGGGAAGGATCATGTGACAGCCCATGCAGACATTTCTCTTAATCGCCACAATACCTATTCCCATTTTATTTTTGATAATACGTTCAAATTTAAAGACAACTTCCGGATCAAGATTTTCCGTAAGTTTGCTCTCTTTCTTTTTAAGGTTTTCAATTTGTTTCTTTTTGTCGTTAATTTCCGCTTCAATTTTACGTCTGCGTTCTTCCAGTTCTTTTTCCTGCTGTTCTATTAATCCCGCCTGCTGTCTTATCTGCTCATCAAGCTCGGAAAGAATACGTTCTCTTTGCTGTAAATCTTTGCGGTACTGTTGTTCCTTTTCAGAGGCGTCTTTAATTTCTTTATCAAGCGCCTCGTATTCTCTTTGGGTGTTTACGGCATCCATATTTTTTTCGGATTTTTCTCTTGTTGACTCTACTTCGCCGAGTTTGTTCTTAAAGTCAATTTCCTCGGCTTTAATTTTTTCATAATCCGAATTTTTTTCGATAAATGTTTTCTTTAACCTGTTTAAAAGTTCTTCTTGTGTGCTTAATAATTTCGGAATTTCATGGATGCTTTTTTCCAGTCCTATTTTTTCGTAGATAATTTCCTGTAATGATCTGAGTTTATCAAGGTCGCTTTCAGTTACCATACTCCCCTCCTTTTAATGGTCCAAATAATCTTTTAATTTGCGGCTTCTTTTCGGATGCCTTAAACGGCGCAGTGCCTTTGCTTCTATCTGCCTTATTCTTTCGCGTGTAACATTAAAATATAAACCTACTTCTTCAAGAGTAAGCGAATATCCGTCGTCAAGACCGAAACGCATTTTTAACACTTCCTGCTCGCGCGCCGGAAGCGTGGAAAGAACGCTGCTCATCTGCTCCTGAAGAACTTTAAACGCCGTCTGATTAGCGGGATTTTCCACGTCTTTGTCTTCGATAAAATCACCTAACAGTGAATCTTCTTCTTCGCCAATCGGCGTTTCAAGACTGATGGGTTCGCGCGCGACATTTTTTACGGATTTAACTTTTAACGTAGGCCAGCCTAGTTTATCGGCTATTTCTTCATCTGTAGGTTCTCTGCCCAGAGTTTGTAAAAGCTGTCTTGACTCGCGCACAACCTTGTTTATCTGCTCTATCATGTGTACAGGTACGCGGATTGTTCTTGCCTGATCCGATATTGAACGGGTAATAGCCTGCCTAATCCACCATGTAGCGTAAGTTGAAAATTTAAACCCTTTTTGATATTCAAATTTTTCAACAGCTTTTATAAGACCGATATTTCCTTCCTGCACAAGATCAAAGAACGGCATTCCTCTGTTTGTGTATTTTTTCGCGATAGAAACAACTAATCTTAAGTTTGCCTTTATCAGTCTGTCTTTGGCGTTTTTCATCATAACACGACCGTGATAAATTTCACCCGCCATTTGATTAATATTATCTATTGATTCCTCAAATTCTTCTTCAAGGGTTCTTAATTTTTTATCGGTTACTTGAATAAGGCGTATTTTTTCTTTGATTTCATCGGCGGAAAGACCAAGCTCGTTTTCAAGTTTTTCACGCTCTTCTTTGATAGTAAGAAACCTTCCCATTGTGCGAAGCTCTTTTAAAGAACCTACTTTAAGGTGTTTTTCAAGGCGTTCCTGCTCTTTTATATACTTTTTTATCTTTTTTGACGCTATTATAAATTTGTCGGAAAAAGTTTGAATTTCATCGGGGTGTATCTGGGTGTTTTTAAGCGTCTTCATTATTTTTTTGCGAAGAGCAGAACATTCTTTGTCTTCTTTGTAATCAACATCTTTTACAATTAACAGTTTTTTTAAGTCAATATAACTTCTTAACTCTACTTGAATTGCACGTAACACTTCTTTGTAAAACTGATTTAATCTGCGGTATTCAGTCATGTGTTCCGTCATTTCTTTTTTGGAAAGGTTAAGCTCTCTTATATCCCTTTTGGAAAATGTTTTTTGGGCAATATTGAAAAATTCAGGGATTATCATACCTGATCTTTTTATTACGTTCTTAACGATATTTTCGCCTTCTTCCATTTTTTTGGAAAGCTCTATTTCCTGTTCCCCTGTTAATAAATGCTCTCGTCCTATTTCGCGTAAATAAAGCCTTATAGGGTCGTCAACAAGAGATGAATCTTTATCAGCTCCCGCCGCTTTTTTCTTGTTCGCGCCGTTATTTTTTTGATTGTCGCTTTCATCTTCGTCTGTGATGCTGTCTTCTTCTATGAGCTGAACGTTATTTGCTTCGAGTAACGCTAAAACCTGTTCGATTTTATCGGAGATATGCTCCGGAAGTAAATCCTGCAATTCTTCGAATGAAAGAACCTTTTTTTCTTTCGCGTATTCCAATAATTTTATAATTTCGGGATCGGAAGCAGTAGTATCGCCGTCTATAAGCGCGGTTAATCCGTTTGCGCCGCTTGCTTGAGGCTGTTTTAAAAAATGTACTCTGTGCAATGGTTTTTTGTAAAAATGTTTTTCAAGATGAGACGTTTTTTTACCGAAAAAGTTTAACTTATTTAACATTTATCTTCCTTCAAGTTTTCTTATCTGCGAATCAATTTCTTTTTTTTCGGCGAGTAATTCATCCATGTTTTCAACATCGCCGAATTTCCGTTCATCCTCGCGCATTTGCGCGTTTATCTCCGTCAGTCTTTTTTCCAAATGTTTTTTCCTGACTTGTTTTATTCCATCCTCCATAAACTTGCGCGAATCTCCCTTGAATTCTCCGGAAGTTCCGCTGTCTGCTACATAAGCGCGTAACGCCTCGTCGCTGATTCTGGCGAGCAGGAAATCAACGCCGCTCTCGTCGTTTTTAAAACATTCCTCCAGCGAAATGAACAATTCTTTTGCCGCTGGATCGTCAACGTCTTTAATCTCCAGCGCTGCGCGGAATTCAGGATACAGTTCCTGATTTATCGCGACAGTTGTTAAAAGACTTAACTCCGCGTTTCTGCGTATCTGGAGTTTTGGTTTTACCGTAACAGGCTTATCGGAAAAATCCTTGTAGCCTGTCGATTTCCAATTTGAATAATCCTTCTGTACCGCGCTTCGTTCAATTTTAAAAACATCGGCGATTCTTGTGATACTGTCATCGCGGTCAATTTCTGAATCTAATGCTTCCAAAAACGGAAACATAAATTCGACAGCGCTGTTAATATCACCATTCGCCGCAGATTGAAGCCTGCTGCGTGAAATTAGGTATTCAAAGTCATTTATAGTGAATTTCACAACTTTTTTCAATAGATTTTGACCGAATTTTTGCAAAATATCGGCAGGGTCTTTTATTTTTTGGGCTTCTTTTTCATCAATTTCGCTTTCCAAACCTTCCTCTAAATTGACAAGGGAACAGGAAATTCCGTTCTTCCGGCATGTAATAATTGCCTTGTAAGCCGCTTTTTGCCCCGCTTCATCGCTGTCAAAAAGCAGAATTACGTTGTCAACCCAGCGCCTCAGCCATGCAGCCTGCTCATCGGTAAAAGCCGTCCCAAGGGGAGCGACGGAATTTACGATTTCAGCCTGATGAAGGGCGATTACGTCCATGTATCCCTCGGCAAGGTACACAGTTTTGGTCTGTCTCATAGACGGTTTTGCGTGTTCTATGGCAAAAAGGGTCTGCCCCTTCTTGTAAATCTCGGTTTCAGGGGAATTTATGTACTTTGGAGGCTCATTTCCGTCGCTTTGCACTGCTCCGGGCAGGGCTCTGCCGCCAAAAGCGACGATTTTCCCCTGTCTGTCGGTGATAGGGAACATAAGCCGCCCTGAAAAAAGCGGGATTGTCTTGTATTTTGCCGAAAACAGCCCCGATTTTTCAAGAAATTCGTCGGAGTAGCCTTTTTGTTTTAAGAATTTGTGCAGGAAATCCCGATCCGATGGAGCGAAACCAAGCTGAAATTTTTTTATCATCTCATCGCTTATGCTTCTGTCAATGATGTATTTGAGAGCGGGTTTACCTTCGTCTTTTTCATGCAGAAAATGCTCAAATGTCCCCGTCATTCTTTTGTATAACTCGTACAGTTCTTCTTTGATTGAATGTTCTTCGCCCTCTTGCGGACCGCCTTCCTCGTAAATCAATTCAATGCTCATTTTTTTGGCAAGGCTTTTTATCGCTTCGGGATAGGTGAGCTTGTCCATTTCCATGACAAAACTGATGACACTGCCGCCCTTGCCGCAGCCGAAACAGTGGTACATTTTTAAGTCCGGGTCTACTTTGAAAGATGGGGTTTTTTCCTGACCGCCTCCGTGGAAGGGGCATCTTCCCCACCAGCGGCCGCTTTTTTTCTCCAGACGGACATAATCGCCGACTACGGAAATAGCGTCTAATCTGCTGTTTACTTCCGCAATGGAAGCTTTTGATATTAACGCCATGATGGTTTAGTTATCAACTCTCCGGCTTTTATATGCTGGTCATAAGTCTTAGAAAAATAATGTCTTCCGCTATTAACATCCTCAAGCCGGAAATACAAATAATTTGTTTTTTCAGGAAAAAACGACGCCCGTAAAGCGGTAAGCCCGGGAGCGGAAATAGGTCCCGGCGGAAGTCCCGGTCTAACATAAGTATTATACGGATGATCAATTTCTATGTCCGTAAATAATAAAACTGACGGGTGGGGGCGGTTCTGTATTTCCGTCATAATATACTCTACTGTAGCGCAGGATTGCAGCGCCATTTTTATGCGAAGTCTGTTGTAAAAAACTCCCGCCATAATAGGCGCTTCCCTCTCTACCCTGTATTCGCGTTCAACAATGGAAGCGATAATTATTTTTTCATTTAATTCTTTAGGCGTCATTGAAAGAATAGCGGGATCTATTTCTTTTAAATTTTTAAAAAGATTATCCGCCATTGCTGTAACTACTTTTTCCGCAGGATATTCGCCCGGAAATAAATATGTATCAGGGAACAGGTAGCCTTCCATTGATTGATTCGGAATTTTGTATTTGCCGATTATCGCCTTATCATACGCGGCTGTAAGAAAACTTTCCGAAGAGCATACTCCCGATTCATCAATTATTTTAGCCATTTTTTTTAAGGTTACGCCTTCAGGGATTGTAACTTTATGCAAAACTTCTTGTCCTGAAACAAGTATTTTATAAATTCCAAGCAAGCTTACAGGCGTGTTGATTCTGTAAGTGCCGGATTTAATTTTTTGTTTTCCGAATCTGCATACGATATTCCAAAAGTATTTGTTTTTTATAAAACCGGTTCTTTCAAGCCGCGCCCCGACAGACTGAGAGCTTTCACCGTTTCTTATATTGATTAAATAGCCGTCGTCCGTAAGTCTTATACCGTCATTTTGCGTTAAATTTATGGCTTTTTCGTCCTCATGCATAGGAGCGTTAAAATACATAACAACGCCTACTAAGATAGGAACGAAAATAATAACCAATGCTACAAGCACGGTGAATAAATTAATAAGAGATTTAACTATATTTTTATTTTTTTTATAAGCCAAAATGCACCTTACTCTGACGGAACGTCTTAAATTGAGATTTCCAAGCCTTCATAAGCCAGAGTTAATTCAATGCCTTTTAGGTTCATTCTTTCAAGATACCATTTTGCCGATTGCAATATTCCGTAGAGTTTATGATCATCGTAAGTAGGATCATGATGAAATAATACCATGTGTTTTATATTCCAGTTTACGGAAAAGTCTACCGCCAAACTGAAAGCGCTGTGCCCCCAGTTGTATTTATCAATGGCCTCGCCTAACGTATACTGACAATCGATAACAATTACGTCAGCGCCGTTAAAAAACGCTGTGTTTTCATCGTTCTTTAAAAAATCGCCTGATGTTAATTCCGTATCTGTGGCGTAAATAAAACGTTTGCCGTTTTCATTTACGCAATATGCGTAAGAATCGCCGGGATGGTTCATTTTTTTCTTGCTGATTTTACATCCAAGAATATTAATATCGTTTTCCATGTAATGAAATGTTTTTGTCGCTCCCATTGCTTCCATAGTTACCGGAAAATAAGGGTGAACCATCTGCCCGCTTAATATTTTTTCCAAGTTGCCCGCAGGTGAGTAAAAATCAATTTTTACAGCCGGATTGTAGCCGGGTCCGAAAAACGGAAGTCCTTGTATGTGATCCCAGTGAAAGTGCGAAAGGAAAATATGGTAATGGTTTATCTTTTTTTCGGCGCTTGCCTGCGTTATTCCCAGCTCTCGTATACCTGAACCGCAGTCAAATACAATACAATCATCTTTTGTGCTGTCGAGCGATACGCTGACGCACGGACTGTTTCCGCCCGTAGTGCCGAAAAGCCACGGCGGAAGCCCCGCTAAAAATTTTTCTCTGCTTTCAGGACCGGCTAAATCATCTACGGTGATTTGCTCAACAATCGCGGAAATTTTACTTTTAATGGCGGAAGGCGATACCGATGTTGGAATAGAACCGCGTACTCCCCAAAAATGTATTTTCATCAATCTCCCCCTGTCTTATAAATTAACGGTTCATCAAACCTTGATGCAACGGCTTTTTCTATTTCCGCCTTTGAATGCAGATCTCCTGAATTCATACCCGGACAGCTCTTTGCCGCGCTATCCCAGCATCTTATATCGGCAACTACCGAATCCCAAAACGGAAAAGTAACACATTGAAGGGGGCGCGACGGATAAATTGTACAGCCGCAGTCCCAAAAAATACAGTCATAATTTGACTTTTCTTTTAAGGATAGAACCGCATCTCTGCCGCCTCGCGTTTTAACCCATCTGCAATATTCGCTGATTACGTCTTTTTCGTCCTTATTTAACACGGAACACAATTTATCAAGGTCTTTTTGTGAAAGGTATACATAACCTTGATCATGCCGACAACAGGAAGAACAACGTTTACATGAAAATTTAAGACCGTCAACGTAAAAAAGCTCTTTTTCCATTGTTAAGGATATTTATATCATAAATTATAAAATTTGTCTATTTGCTTTGTTCTTTATTGGCAAGTTCTATATTGAATCTGGCTTCTTCCAAATCGGGGTTAATTCTTATGGCGGTCTGCCAGTCCGATACCGCTCTTTTGTAATCGCCCTTTTTAACGTATATATTGCCGCGTATGTTATAGGCGGCGGAGTTATTTCTGTCAATTTTTATTGCCTGATTGCAATCGGCAAGAGATTTATCAAGATCATTCAATTCAAAATACGCCCGCGCCCTTAAAGCATACGCTACGGCGGAATTAGGATCGATTCTTATGACATTATTACAGCTTATAATGGCGTTGTAATAATCCCCTATCATCATGTATTTAAGGCTTTGCTTAAAATGATCAAGGGCAAGAGGATTATAGTCCTGCTGTTGAGAAAATACAGGGGCTGAAACAAGGACAAGGAGACAAAAAAGAACTGTAAAAACAGTGCTTTTAATCTTCATAAAACCTCCATAATTCAAAACACTTTACTGTAATAGTTAATATTATAATACATTTTTTAATAAACGCCAATATCCTTTCGGTAATGTTTTCCGGTAAAATCGATATGTTCAATCGTTTTATAAGCCGTTTCCAAAGCCGTTTTATTGGTCTTTCCTATCGCCGTAACACCCATAACCCTTCCACCGGACGTAAGAAAAACGCCGTCTTTAAACTCGGTTCCGGCATGATAAAGTATAACGCCCATATTGTAGGAGCCGCCGCCTGCGTTTAAACCGCTGATTTCATACCCTGTTTTGTATGATACGGGATAACCGCCGCTTGCCAGAACCACGCAGGCTGAATGTTCGTCCGACCAGTCAATTTTTATGTTTTTTAGCTTTTCTTCGGTTACGGCAAGCATTATGTCAAAAAGGTTTGTTTTTAAGAGGGGAAGCACAGCTTGGGCTTCCGGGTCTCCGAAACGGCAGTTGTATTCGATAACCATAGGTCCGCCTGCGGTTAAAATAAGCCCGAAATACAGACAGCCCTTGAACGGACAGCCTTCTTCTCTCATTGCTTTGATAGTCGGCATAAAAATTGTCTTTTCGCAAATAGCGGCGATTTCCTTTGTGTAATGAGGGTTTGGGGCGATTACGCCCATGCCGCCTGTATTGGGTCCTTGGTTGCCGTCATAGGCGCGTTTATGGTCCATTGATGAAATCATCGGGATTACTGTTTTTCCGTCCGTGAACGCAAGGACAGTAACTTCAGGACCTGTTAAAAATTCCTCTATGACGATATTGCCGCCTGAATCGCCGAATTTTTTTTCAACCATGATTGATTTAACGGCGTCTATCGCCTGCTCTCTGTCTTCGGCGATTATTACTCCCTTACCCAACGCAAGACCGTCGGCTTTTATAACGAGGGGAAAGGAGACAGAAGATTTTACATAGTTTAACGCGCTTTCTGAGTCGGAGAAGGACTCATAGGCGGCGGTTGGGATATTGTATTTTTTCATCAGGTTTTTTGAAAACACTTTACTGCTCTCGATTCTTGCCGCCGCCTTATTCGGTCCGAAACAGGGTATTCTTTTTTCCTCCATAGCGTCTACCATTCCGATAGCGAGAGGATCGTCCGGCGCGACAACGACATAATCGATCCCTTGATTAACGGCAAAATCAGTCATGGCTGGAATATCGGTTGCCTTTATTTTGACACATTCCGCGTCAACGCCGATGCCTCCGTTGCCCGGAGCGCAAAAGAGTTTTTTAATTTTTAGGCTCCTTTTTAGAGCTTTGATAATAGCGTGCTCTCTGCCGCCTGAACCGATTACTAATACATTCATATTAAGTCTTTATTTCTCCTTTGCAAAACATTTCTACCGCCTTCGGAAGAATTACCCACTCCGCCTCGCGCATTACTCGCTGTTGCAGGGACTCAGGCGTATCATTCGGTAAAACGTCCACCGCTTTTTGCAAAATGATTTTTCCGCCGTCTACTTCTTCGTTTACAAGGTGGACTGTCGCTCCTGTAATTTTTACGCCTTTTTCAAGGACTGCTTGATGAACGCGAAGTCCGTAAAAACCCTTGCCGCTAAATGACGGTATTAACGCGGGGTGTACATTAATGATTTTATTTTCATATTTTTTTAAGACTTGTTTACCAAGTACCGATAAAAATCCCGCCAGAACTACAAGATCGATGTTTTCTTCAGATAACGCATTGCATATAGCGGCGTCAAACTCCTCAACGGTTGCGTATTTTTTTCTTTCGATTGTTACGGATTTTATTCCCGCTTTTTTCGCTCGTTCAAGGGCGTGAACATCGGGCTTGGATGAAATAACAAGGGACAACTCCCCTCCCCCAAGACCGCCGCTTTTCCACGCGTCAATCAAGGCTTGAAGATTAGTGCCGCCGCCACTTACCAGTACCGCTATTTTAGTCAAGTAATACTCCGCTTACGCCGTCTTTTATTTCGCCTATGATATACGCTTTTTCTCCGCAGGAGCGTAAAACGCTGACCGCTTCATCCGCGTTTGCCGCAGGCGTGATTACGCACATACCGACTCCCATGTTGTAAGTGTTAAACATATCTCTTTCGGGGACTTTACCCTGCGCGGCGATTAGCTTAAAGACGGGAGGAATTTCAACCGCGCTTTTTTTAATTACCGCTCCCACGTTTTCGCCGAAGGCGCGTGGTATGTTTTCGTGAAAGCCGCCGCCTGTTATGTGGCTTATTGAGCGGACGGGAATTTTTTCAAGGAGAGTAAGTATCGATTTTACATAAATTTTTGTCGGTATTAAAAGTTCTTCACCTAACGTTTTTCCAAGTTCCGGAAAATGTTTTTGAAGGATTTTAGGTTTTTTGTCTATTCCGAAAACTTTGCGTGTAAGCGAAAAAGCGTTTGAGTGCACTCCTGACGAGGCGATCGCTATAACAACGTCGCCGTTTTTTACGCTGTTTTTATCGAGTATTTTTGATTTCTCAACAATGCCTACCGAGAAACCGGCAATGTCGTATTCGTCAATTTTCATTAAACCCGGGTGTTCCGCTGTTTCGCCGCCGACAAGAGCGCAGCCTGACTGCACACATCCGTCCGCTACGCCGCTTACTATTTGTTCAATCTTTGTGGGAATGTTTTTTCCGCAGGCGATGTAGTCAAGGAAAAACAACGGCTTTGCGGCGGCGCAGATTATATCGTTGACGCACATCGCAACGCAGTCAATGCCTACGGTGTCGTGTTTGTCCATGAGCATCGCTATTTTTAATTTTGTGCCAACGCCGTCAGTCCCCGAGACAAGAACAGGATCAGAGCTTCCCTGTTTTGGAAGCGCGAAAAGCCCGCCAAAACCGCCGATGCCTTCGAGCACTCCTTCTATCCTTGTGCGGTCAACATGCTTTTTCATTAACTCTACGGCGTGATACCCTGCCGTTACGTCAACGCCCGCCGCTTTATAACTTTCGCTGTGGCTATCCTTCATTTAATTTTTTCCTGAAGCTGTTTATCTTTTTCTATGACTTTATATTCCATGTCGGCTTTCATGGCTGAAATTTTCTCGGCAAGAGTGTCGTCTTCTGTAGCGAGTATTTGGGCGGCTAAAATCGCGGCGTTGTCAGCGCCGTCAATGGCTACTGTCGCAACAGGAATTCCGGGCGGCATCTGTACTGTGGCAAGAAGGGCGTCAAGACCGTCCAAGGTTGATTTTATAGGGATACCGATAACGGGGAGCGTGGTATGCGCCGCAAGTACGCCGGCAAGGTGCGCCGCCATTCCTGCCGCCGCTATAATTACCCCAAAGCCGTTTTTTCTGGCGTTTTTGGCGAAATCCGCCGCCCGATCCGGCGTTCTGTGAGCGCTCATTACATGCGCCTCAAACGGTATGCCGAAGTCATTTAGTCTTTTAAACGCTTTTTCAATTACAGGCAGATCGCTGTCGCTCCCCATTACAACCGCCGCTTTTTTCATATTACCCCCCGTAAGAAATTGATAATAGACTATATCATTTTTTGCCTTTTTTGAATACTGCTAATCATTAGAGAATTCTTTATCAGCTAATGGTTGAAAAAAACTGCGGAAGTGATATACTGTTTTATGGATATGGAGAAACGATTATGAGTAAATTCATGGTAAACCTGACAGCCGTCAATCCAACCGACAGACAACGCCGCACACCGCCTGTAGAGGTAATGGTCGATACAGGGGCGGAAGTGTCATGGCTGCCAAAGCAGGTATTGCTGGACGCAGGCATCAAGCCGGAATTCAAAAAAAAGTTCGCAACGGCGGATAAACGCATAATCGAGAGGGACATCGGCTACGCCATACTCAACGCCGAAGGCTACTCCACAATTGACGAGATTGTATTCGCCGAAGAAAGCGATATGTCTCTTTTAGGCGTGCGAACGCTTGAAGGTTTCAGCGTAATGGTAGACAACATCGGTCACCGCTTTGTCGCCACCGTCAGCCTTGCATGTAATACGACTATCTGTTCGCCTGACCACTCCAGAGTGGTCAGGTAAATGCGGTTCGTGTTAAAATTCCCCCTTTTGGCTATATCATTTTTTGTCTTTTTTGAATACTATATAACCCATGAAGTACATTTGTTTAATACTGTGTTTTTTATGTCTCTTTTCCGCCGCCTGTGAAAAACAGGAGGAGCTTACCCTTGCCCAGCTTGAGGCTCTTAACGCCGAAGGGCTTGCGGAGCTTCTTTCAAAAACGGTAAATAAGCCGTGGCACGGCGAAAAATTCATTTCGGGAAAAGTCGGCGGAACATGGTTTACTGTAATGCATGAGGACCCGAAAAGTTTTAACCACCTTATCGCCGAACAGGACAGTACTACTTCCTCGGTAGTCGGCAATATGACGGATTATCTGCTTGATTACAATGTCATTACAAGAGAATGGGAACCTCGCGCCGCTTCCGCGCGGACGGTTGTTGATGAAAAAAACGGAACCATGCAGGTTATCTTCACAATAAAAGACGATGTTTACTGGAGTTATTATAATTCAGATAAAAAAATAAAAGTAACAAGCGATGACGTTATCTTCTGGTACAATGAAATCGAAGGCGATTCTGATTTTCAAAGCTCAGGTTATTACGGTCAATTTTTAACCATGCCGGACGGCAGCGAAGCTCATATCGATATAAAAAAAATAGACGACCGCCGCTTTTCTTTTAATTTCCCGCGGATAATCGCAGAGCCGTATTTAATGACTAATATGCATTTCGGTCCCCGCCATATTTATGAACCGGCAAAAAAACAGGGCGGCGTAGAAAGTGTAAGAAATCTTTTCAGCGTCGCTGTTGATCCTCAGACAATTCCTTCCATGGGCGAATGGTTTTTAGTTGAATACACTCCAAGCCAGAGACTTGTATACAAACACAATAAAGATTACTGGAGAAAGGACGCAAAGGGCGTAACACTCCCCTACCTTGAGGAAATGATCATTCGCATAATCCCGGAAGAAAACACAAAACTTTTAATGTTTAAAAACGGAGATGTTGAAAGCTACAGTCTTCGTCCCGAAGATGTTGACGGACTTATAAACAAGGGCGACGGAAGCTACACTGTTTTTAACAGCGAAGGAGCTTTAAGCGCGGCTTTTTGGACTTTCAATCAAAATCCGGTAAATGAAAAAAGCCCTAAATACGAATGGTTTACAAAAAAAGAATTCCGTCAGGCGATGAGCTGTCTTCTTAACCGCGACAGAATAAACGCCCAAGTATACCGCGGTCTTGCCCAGCCTAAGGTGAATATTTTCCCGGAACCTAATCCATACTACAATCCATCGATTTCTTTGCAATATTTATTTGATACGGAACAAGCAATTGCGCTTTTGTCTTCTATCGGTATTAAGCGTGATAAAAGAGGAGTTATGCGGGACTGGAAAAACCGTAAACTTGAATTTGATTTAACGATAAGATCGGAAAGCTCTGTTTATCAGGATACGGCGTCTATTATCAGGGATGAGCTTTCAAACATCGGCATTAAAGTAAATATCAGGGTTTTGGATTTTCAAAAACAAGTGCAGCAATTATTTTCTACCTTTGATTGGGATTCGATGCTGATAGGGCTTTCAGGTTCAAATATATTCCCAAGCCAGGGAAGCAATGTCTGGCCTACGTCGGGAAATTTGCATCTGTGGAATCCGAATCAAGCGTCGCCGGCTACGGATTGGGAAGCTCGAATTGATTATCTCTACAACGAAGGCAAGTTTACAATTGACACAAAAAAAGCGCAGGAAATTTGGGATGAGTTTCAAACAATACTGCTGGAACAATGCCCTTTGATTTACCTTATGCGCTCACGCGGTTTTTGGGCTATAAACAACCGTTGGGATTTAACAAATGTTTATTTTGATAACCTAAACGGCGATGAAACAAATTATATTTTCTTAAAGCAGGAGTAGATAATGGTATCTCCAAAAGAAGTAAACATGGATGTAAAACTTATAGACATGGTAGAATCGCTTGGTCTTTCAGGCTTAGCGATGAAATGTTTAAAATTTATTCTTGCAAGCGAAGAAGTTCAAGTTTCTCAAGAATACGCAAATACAGTTTCTATCGTAAGACTTGGATATAACGATCACGGTCCTGTTCACATGCGCACAGTAGCATACAACGCTGTGTTAATGCTTGATTTGTTAAGGAAAGCCAATATAAAAACAAGTCTTGAATCGGACGGCTGCGGTGATTTTGAGGACAGCGTAATTGCGGTAATACTTGCCGGTATGTTTCATGATTTTGGTATGGCTATGGGAAGACAAAATCACGAATCACACAGTATGATTCTTGCCATGCCGCTCATCGATAAAATTTTGGAACAAGTATACAATGATGATTTGAAAAAAAGAGTAATGATCCGCGCTATGGCTCTTGAGGGAATTGCCGGCCACATGGGCTCAATAACCATTTCTTCTCTTGAAGCGGGAATAATCCAGGTTGCGGACGGCTGCGACATGACAAAAGGCAGGGCGCGTATTCCTATTTCCATTTCTCATTTAACAAGGGTCGGACAAATTCATCAATTTTCAGCCAACTCAATAGAACAAGTTGTTATAAACGCCGGTAAAGAAAAACCTGTCCGTGTTGACGTATATATGTCAAGCGAAGTAGGTCTTTTTCAGGTTGAAGAAGTACTGATGCATAAAATCGCCCAGAGTACCGCAAAACAATATATAGAATTATACGCTAATGTTACTAACGAAGAAACAAGAAGGTATTTGTAATGTCAGGTAACACATTCGGCAAATTATTTAAAGTAACAACGTTCGGCGAATCGCACGGAGAGGCTATGGGCTGCGTAATAGACGGATGCCCTGCCGGTTTGGAACTGTCAGCTGACGACATTGAAAAAGAACTTATTCGCCGCCGTCCCGGCGCTGTTTACGGCTCCAGAGACGAAAAAGACTCGCCTGAAATTTTATCGGGAGTTTTTGAAGGCAAGACGCTCGGAAGCCCTATAGCGATTATCGTCCGCAATACAAACCAGAACAGCAAAGATTACGATGAAATAAAAGACATTTACAGACCCGGGCACGCTGATTTTACATGGGAGGCAAAATACGGTATCAGAGACCACAGAGGCGGCGGCAGAAGTTCAGGGCGTGAAACTCTTTGCAGAACCGCCGCAGGAGCTGCAGCGAAAAAATTTCTTGCTTTACAAGGAATAAAAATACAAGCGTGGACATCGTCCATCGCCGGAATAGATCAACCCTCGCCTAACGAGGACGGTTTTGATTTTGAAGAAATAGAACGCAATCCTTTTAGAGTCCCAAGCAAAAGCGGCGCGGAAAAAGCAGCCGCAAAAATAGAAGAACTCCGCTCCGAAGGCGAAAGCGCAGGCGGCGTGATAACCTGTCTTGCAACAGGCGTCCCCATCGGATTAGGCGAGCCTGTCTTTGAAAAACTTGACGCAAGCCTTGCCGCCGCAATAGTTTCTATTGGAGCGTGTAAAGGCGTTGAATTCGGCGCAGGGTTCGCCGCCGCTAACATGAAAGGCAGTGAAAACAACGACAAGCCTTGTGAAAACGGCAAGGGTAAATTCGCTACAAATAATTGCGGCGGCATATTGGGAGGAATTTCCTCGGGGCAGGATATTGTTTTTAGAGCGGCGTTTAAGCCGACGCCTTCTATCAGTAAGCCGCAAAAAGTTTTAGAGAGAAATGGCGGCGTGAAAGAAATAGCGATTAAAGGCAGGCATGATGTTTGCATTGTCCCAAGAGCCGTGCCTGTTGTGGAAGCGATGACCGCCCTTGTACTCGCCGACTTTTTGCTTTTATCACGTTGTGTGAAAGTTTAACCTTTCCTGATATACAACGGTATCGAATCCACTTCTTTATCATCAATAAAAATTATAAAATTTATCAGTCCCGGATTTTTAAAATGCAAATTCGATATACTGAAAACAAGGTGAGAAACCGCCGAAGCGTTTCCCACTCCTTTTACTTCGATATTTCCGTTGATTGTTTCCATGCTCATCTCACCTTCCAAGTCGCGGGTTTCTATTCTGAAAACATGGTTGCCGAATTCGTAAAGGTCAAAGCGAAGGCGGATAACGACTGAAAGCTGGGGGTGAATACAGGGGAAATTTTTGGAGATAATTGTGTCGAATGTCCCTACGATAGTAAGTTTTCCGCCGTTTTCCTGAGCGAAATCGCAAAATGTAAAAAGTTCTAATTTAATAATAC
>Ga0268262_10001702_pt1 | contig 26689 bp, 32 predicted proteins | sample TergutNc150P3_FD_190354 | JGI IMG/M metagenome (GOLD analysis project Ga0268262, IMG submission 190354) | Nasutitermes corniger P3 segment gut microbial community from laboratory colony in Florida, USA - Nc150 P3 (SPAdes) (version 2) | ecosystem: Host-associated > Arthropoda: Insects >... | reverse complement strand
GTTCTCTCCAATTCCCATAAGGACGGTCAAATATTTTAAGATCATTGTAACCGTCAAAATTGACATCTATAAATTCAATATCCAATTTATCACCGGCAATCGGATCGCCATCTAACGTATAATCAGGTAAGTTTATTCTATTTATTGCTTCTTTTGTTTCAGAGTTGATAATGACAAGTTCTGTAATAAAAATATCACCGTCTTTTATATTACCCATTTCCCTGAAAAATAAATCAGGTATATCATGATGTATATTATATAATTGAACGCTAAGAATTGTCATTGGGATAAATTGTTGAATCACAAAGACGGGACCATCGTATTCTTCAGGGTCCTCGCCATAGTTCCCCACACGTCCTACAAAATACTTTTTTACCCCGTCTTTATCACTGTAGGAAAAACCAAAACACGACATTATCCCGACTTCCTGCCATGTTACGACAAATGGCTTTTGGGGAGTTAATTCCTCCAGTGAATACAACACTTCATCAATATCATAGATAAGCCCGTCGATGTCGTCAAATTCAAAGGTGAGGGACAACCAGCTAAAATCTTCAACGGGAATATTCGTGGTAAACGCGATTCTTCCAGAATCTTCATTTTGAATGAATGAATCATAAGCATCATATTTTTCAAAGAAGGACTCATCCACATACGAAACATTTATTATAACTTCATCGGTATTAATATTTTCAAGCGCGTTATTTTTTTTGCAGCCGGTAAATACAATTACCGTAATTAATAACATGATCTTAACTAATTTGTCGTTCATGATTTTTTACTCCATAATATTCTGAATATTATAACTTCTAAATAATACCACCGGCTGCAAAATTTGTCAAAAGGATTATAATGAAAAATATTTGCCCGGCATTAATTCGGTTTTACAATCTACAGGTTCGGTATTTTTAGTCGTAATTTACATAATTACTTTGCTAAAAATTCACGCGCCCAGATAACCTGATCTTCTCTAAGTTCCCAAAACACGGCCTGTATGGATTTTTGTTCATTTTTTCCGAGCCAATTATCGTCTTCTTTTGTTAAATCAAATACTCCCGCCCAGCTTTCTACGATCGCTTTTTCGACCCTTTGCAATTTTTCATCTTGCGACGCGTCATATTCCAAGTCATCATATTTAATTCCCAGAGATTCATACCATTTATCAAATTGATCACAATCTTCTTTAGATAAGCTCACATACATATTATTTAAGACACAGTGAAAAAGATCAAAGTCTGACAGCAATACTTTTTCATCCGGTATTTCAATTTCAAGCTGTACTATCAGATCTCCTCTTGCCGATAAGCCGCTCTCACGCATATCCCTCTTTTTTCTTTTGCCTTCCCATTGATACCATGCCCATATCGGATAATTTACTCCATCAGGTCTTGCGTCTTTTTTACCCAGTTCTGACGCCATCCAATCATACGCGCGTATGAGATTATTCCCGTCTCTACACCATAAATATTCTTCATTTGCATGTAAAATACCATTCTTTTTTAACAGTTTATAAGCTTCTATATTTTGTATAGTCCATAATTTCATATTTTACTTTTATACTTATTAAAATATATAATTTATGGATTTCATTGGATAGTTACATAAAATATATTATCCTTAAAATTATATTTTACTATTGCGGGGAAACCGCTCTCAGTTAATACGGAAAATTTAGGATTATCTATATATATTTTACCTGTATGATTATCATCATTAGTATTTCCAGGTAATATATCTTTCATACTATCCATCCAACCCTCAGCATCTAATGTCGCTTTTTCTCCGCCTAATGCGTTATTTACCTTAATTACCCATGAAGAAAGAGTATTAAATTCTCCCGTATAACCTTCATTTGTCGCTTTATATGTAAAATAAACTCTTTTTTCAGGAGAATAATATTCAAGATGTTGATAAGCCTCAGTTTTAAATGAAACTGGATTTCCGGCAGAATTAAGAGAAAATTCATCAGTATTATTAAATTTAAACACAACGGTGAATTCTGAATTATTAGTAATTACAGAATCGTCCCAGTCATGCGAAATACATGATGAAAATAAGCCAAAAATAATAACCAAAATAATACAAAAATATTTCATAAAAAGACCTCTTTTTAATTATTTATTAATTTTACCTTTTTGTCAATGATTTATTTTTATCTTTTCCATAAATATTTCATCATATTTTTTTTTAATATTATGTCGCCTAACGTCTTTTTCCCGCTTATACCATAGAACATATACTGTATTAGCTGTAACCACCGCCGCTTCAATTATCCACTAAACAATTTTAAAACTTCCTTTAAATACGCATTATACGAATCTTTTCCCACAGACGCAAACAAAAAATCCGCTATTTCCTTAACATCGCTCTCCAAAGCAATTTCCGCTCCTTCTTCAACGGCAGCTTTGATACTTTCAAGTCCGTGTATCAGGGCGTTAACCGCGCTTTTATACCTTTCCGTTCTGCCGCGCTTTTCATCAGGGGCGTTAAAATCATTTTCAATTTCAGAGAACGTTAGCTGAATACGACGGTCAATCTCTTCGCGGCGTTTTGGCAGGGCTAAAAGTTTTTGACTGTCCGCCGCCTGGAGTCCTTTTATTGCCAGTCCTTCGTGGAAGAGGGAATAATTTTTTATATGTTTGTTTTGGGCGAATTGAGCCTCGAACCAGGCGGCGTAGAGGGAAAGACGTCTGTCTGTTGTTACTTGTCCGCCGGAGACGGAAGGCGCTTTAAAAGGAAAGCCGTCGCGCAGAGCGCGTACTATCCATTTTTCGGCGGGGTTAAAGCGGCTGGAACTTGAGTTGGAAATCTCCTCAAAACGCGCGCCCCGGAAGTGGGTTTTTAAATCAGGAAACGAAAGGTCTAATCCGGCTATCCAAATTTCCTGAGCGCCTAAAAAGAGCGCGAAATCCCACGCCGTAGAAGCGACAGATCCCCCCGCCCCTAGCCTTGTTTTTGGATCGACGCGCTTTTCAATAAACATGCCAAACGGAAACATGGAGCCGCAGAGAAATTTATATTTAAATGGCAGTCTTAATACAGGCGGATAAACGGCGGACTCGGCGATAAGCGCGGTTTGCAAATAGTCTTTTTCGCGGACACAGCGGTCAAGATGACGGCTGTTCCAGAATTGGGGATCAACTACAAGGACAAAATCAGGCTGAATGCCGTTTTTTATAAAAAAGCGGAGATTTGTGTCTACCGCGACAATAATGCACCTATCATAAATGTCGCGTAACAAGGGCTTAATTTTGTCAAGGCTCGGTCCTGCGGCGGCAAGAAATACGGGGAGGGGCTGATTAGCGGCTTCTGCGGCGGTAAGAAATACCGGATGCGGCTGACTGGCGATCTGCGCCGCCACAAAATTTGACAAGCGGGAAATTCCCGGATAATCGCGGATGACGCTCATGTTACGTGAAAAATTACGCACCCAACGCCGTCCAAAACGCCTGTGGGTGGCCATGTTTACACTGTCCCTCGCCGTCCATGAACGAATTTTTTCTTCTACCTGCTTATACCACTGTTCATCAAAGCCGGTCAGCGCCTTGTTGTTAATAATGTAAGGGACGATTTTTTTCGCGCTTGTGTCTCCGCCGGAAACTATTTCGTTTGCTATTGATAAAGCGCTTGTTATCGCCTCTCCGCTTCCGCCGATTACGAATATTATTCTGTTCTTACCAAGAAATTCGCTAAAGTCCCTAAGTTCAAGCGCTTTTATCAGCAGGCTTTTATGTTTTTCCGCTACAATTACGGAATGCCCCATTTCCGCAGCCGCTTGAGCGGCATAACCAAGCCCAAAGCCGAGAATTACAACGGCTTTTTTTTCACCGCCTGCTATTTCTCCGCAAGCCTGCGCAAGACGCTGACCTTCACGTAACGGGTCGCGCGGAGAGTGAATATACATACCGTTGATTTGCAGAGTAAGATCGCCTGTCTTTGCCGTTTCTACAATAATATCTTCTAATTCGTTATCATCGACTTTGGAATTAATATCTTCCCAGAGACCCGGATATTGATTAAGCAGGATTTCCCTGTTCTTGTTAATATATGACATGACGTAACGCTTTCTATTGTAATGACAGTTTGAGGTTTTGTCTACAAAGGGTAACACTCAGCGGAGTAAATCTCAAAAAATATCTTTAATTTACCTTTAAAAAGCGGTATTTTATCAATATTATAATAAACAGGAAAGTTGAATTTACTTGACCTTAATAAATAAATTTATTATATTATATATAAAAAGTAAAATAAAACTGCATATACAAAGCAATCTGCTTATAAAGACGGATTAAAGGAGTTTTATTATGAAAAATTTTGTTAAATGGTTCGGGCTTATAGTCTTTGTATCAATAATATGTTTTTCAATGGTCAGTTGCTTTGAAGATTTATCCGAAGGCGCTACATTAAAAGTAGTAAATAAGTATGCTTACCCTATTACGAGAGTATATGTTACGGGAGGATTGCTTGATGAAGAAAACTTATCCATTACAACTACTCAATCGTTTCCTATTGCTAATGATCCGTATAAAGATATATTCTCGAGTGGAAATGGTTTGTACGTATACGCTAAAGGACTTACTGGCGGCGGCTCTGCTTATACTTTTATTATGCTTGGACATGGACAAACAACAACTGTTACATTGGGAGATGATGGTCAGTTAGTTGACACTACTTATTAAATATATTATTAGGCAAAAACCTAATGGAGTTATTGTGTCTAAAGTTGTATCATTAATTCTTGTTATAGTATTGTTTTTTGGTTCAGTTATTAATAGTTTCGCAGGTGGTCCTGGCACGAAAGGTGCCTGTCAACCAAAAATCGTAACGTACCATGTCTTGCTTGATACGCTACAGGTAGCGGTGGGAAAGACGGTGCAGTGTGCCTATTCCTTCTTTGTGTTCTTTGTACCTTTGTGCTCTTGGTGAGAAGCTTTGCGATAAAACTGAATTTCATGCCGCGTAGTAACTTACCAAACCCGTGGTTCTGCCGCAGGTTTGGTAACTTTGACATCTTCGCCGCTTGGTTCTATGACAAAAAGCCCTTTTTTCAAAGCATATTCTCTTGTTGATTTATCGGTAATAGTGGCGGCTATAGCCCCCATGAATTGTCTTTTATCATCGTGATCATCAGCATACTTGCGAACCTTTTCCATTCGTAAAAGGTGGTCGTCAATATCATCATGCCGCAAGGTGGTTTTTATTTCCACTACAACCGCCTGTGTGCCGTTTTCAACCAGAGCGTCAATTTCGGCGTATACGCTCTCGGCGCATTTAAAAGTTGTTATTCTGTCAAACGAAAATCCTAATTGCTTGAATTTTTGGGGAAGGTCGGGAGACATTATATGTGCAACAAGAGAGCCTAATGTGTTGCTAATACCGCCAATGTTTTTTTGATTTTCTTTTACGGCTGCCTGAATTTCTTTTGTGGTTGCCTGGATTTCTTTTGCAGTTTCCTGGTTTTCTCTTATGAGCGCCCATGCTTCATCTTTTGTTTTGTTGAGGCCAAAGATGTTTTTTTGGTTTTCTTTTATGAGTGCCCATGCTTCATCTTTTGTTTTGTTGAGACCAAAGATGTTTTTTTGGTTTTCCCTTATGGCTGCCCATGCTTCATCTTGAGATTTTTGAAGTTTCACGAAACCTGCCTCAACATCGTCCCAGGTTACTTTTTTAGCGGTTTTTTTAACTGTCTTTTTGACAGGCTTTCGAGAGCTTTTTTTTGTTTTTTTAACAAGTACTTTTGTCGGCATAAGCTTCTCCTTGTTTTAATTATATATGATTTTTGGTTATCAGTCATCATTTAATAAAAAAAAATTAATTTTTTTCTCTTTCGGTCAAGCAAAACGCATACCTCGCACCCATATATAGTAATGCCATAGCGTAAGAGTCACCGCAACAGCTTCTTGCGCCGCTTATTGCGCCATTGCCTGAATTGTGTAATACTAAACTTATGAAAGTAACAACATTTAACGGCAACCCGCATGACGATGGAGTAATACAAACAAAAATATGATAACGTCCACTCTGATGATTGTTTCTCCCATATTAATCGCCGCAATAGGAGGCATGATCTGCGAGCGCGCCGGCGTTGTAAATATCGCGCTTGAAGGGCTTATGTCTTTTGGGGCGATGACCGCCGCGATTACGCATGTGCTTCTGGAGCCTAAAATCGGGTTCTCTATTCCTGTGGCGCTTTTTTTTGCCGCTTTATCCGGCGGGCTTTTTTCGCTGATTCACGCGTTTGCCTCTGTTACGCTGAAAGCGGATCAGGTTGTTTCGGGTACGGGGATTAATCTTCTTTCAAACGGGGTTAACGTATTTGTCTGTCAGTTGTTATTCCGCATGGATCGCAGCATGAGTTACATGAATGGAATGCCCCTCGGTATTTTTAAAATTTATCCTACCCTGTGGATTGCGCTTGCTATTTTGGCGGTTTCATGGTTTGTGCTATACAAACGTCCCGGCGGTCTTCGCCTGCGGGCTGCGGGGGAACATCCCCAGGCTCTTGCCGCCGCCGGAGTAAATGTTATAAAAATACGCTATATAGCGATTGTCATTTCGGGGCTGCTGGCAGGGCTTGCTGGGGCATGCGTTGTTCTTACGCAGGATATTCAATTTACAGTTAACGTAATTAACGGAAAGGGGTTTATAGCTCTTGCGGCGGTGTCTTTTGGCCGCTGGCTGCCGTTGGGCGTTTTGGGCGCAAGTTTCCTGTTTGGGTTTTCATCAAGCCTTGCGGTAAATGTTTTTAACATAAGAAGCCTTGATTTTATGCCTTCGGAAATATTTAATATGCTGCCATATTTAATCACCTTGCTCACGCTTGTTGTTTTTTCGGGAAAAGAGCACGCGCCAAAGGCTGTCGGGCAGCCCTATGATATATCAAGTAATTGACGGCGCAGTTTTTTTATTGTAATCTGTATTCATGTACAGTACCTTATTAGCGTATATTCTATGGATTGCCTCCGGCTGCGGCGCGTTAGGGTTTCACCGTTTTTATCTTGGAAAAATAGGCACTGGACTTTTGTGGATGTTTACAGGCGGTATGCTTGGGATTGGTTCTATTTATGATCTTGTTACCTTGCCGTCCCAGGTAAGGGAAGCCAATTTCCGTCAGGCTATAATAGACGAATCTGCAAGACGTAGTGTTGGAAATAAAAGCTGGCGTAATGTAGACGACGGGAAAATGCATATCATCGGCGATAAGGAAAGCGTAGAACATGTAATATTAAAACTGGCAAAGGCGAATAAGGGCATTCTTACGGCGAGCGAACTTGCGTTATCCGCGCATATTTCCATAGATGAAGCGAAGAAAGACCTTGACGCGATGGTTTCCAAGGGATTTGCGGAACTGCGTGTGCGCCAATCGGGAAGTCTTGTTTATACGATACCTGATTTAATAGATAGCGATGAACCGCTGGTAGATTGAAAAATTACCATGTGATAATTTTAAACTTTTTACCCCATACCAATATTTTATTACGAAAAAACGCAAATAAAGGTCCGGTAAATAACGCCATAATAACAGTTCCCACTCCGGGGATATTTCCCATTAAAAATCCTAAACTAACGCAGATCAAATCCGTTCCGATTCTGATCCAGCGGTATATATTTTGATTCCCGATTTTTTCTGTAATTATTAGACCGATACCGTCATAAGGTGAAACGCCAACATTGGTATTGAAATACATTCCTGAACCTATAGCTACAAATAAAATTCCAAAGATCATCAGACCAATGCGTAAAACAAATAACGCTGTTCCTTCAATCACTATTAAATTACATAGGAAAACTCCCAAATCAGACACATAGCCGGTAAGCGCTATAGCCGCGATAGTTCCCAAACCAATTTTAGATCGATCAAAAATTAAAACAATCACTATCAATAAAAAACTGGATACGGCAAATGTAGATCCAAAAGTAAGCCCAAGTTTTTTAAATATCGCAAGATGCAGTCCATTCATGAAACACATATAAGGGTCAATCCCAAAATCAGCGTAACGCATAAAACCAACACCGATTCCTATAATGAAAACGCCCGTAACGCACAGTATTGTTTTTAAAAAGTATTCTCTGCAAAAATATTTCATCAGAATCATTTAATTATTATATATTATTTTATCCAGATTTTTATTTTCCGCTTCTAATAATTTTATCTTACTGTTTTGTTTTTCAATTTCTAATTCCATTAATTCTTTTTGTAATTCCATTTCCCGTATTTTATTTTTTTGAGTTTTTTGTATATGTCCGAATACAATTGCAATAATTGGTATACTCAATGCAAAAAAAGGGATTAAAACTCCAATATGTCCCATAGAAAACTTCCTTTAAATTTTTATTTACTATCAATTTCCGACATTTCTTCCTGATATTCCAGCACCAGACGTATCTGTTTCAAAACATAATCCTGTAAATGCTCGTCAAGTTTCTTAAAATTTTTTATTACTTCTTCCAGTTTGTGATCGCGGCCCTGTTCAAAAATTTCCCCCTTGCCGATTTTTAGCCATTTCTCGTTTACCCCATAGGTGAAGCAGATCATTTTTATAATGCGTTCTGGTACTTTACGGTTGCCCAATTCCATTGCGCCCACATGGGCTTTACTTACCTTGAGACCGTCGGCAAATTTTTGTTGAGTTAGTTCCAAAACCTTACGGACTTCACTGATTCTTTGGCTTATTCCTGTATCATTTCCCAAAAAAAATCTTCCTTATTATAAAGCAAATAATACCAGTATAGACATAACCGGACAAGATATTTTTTCTTCAATTTACATATTGACAAAAGCTCCAATGTGGTCTATATTTGTCTTCTATGAGTTTTTTATAAAAAAGGCAATTTTATGAAGAGAAAAGAAAAACTGAGTATTTTAATCAGGGATTTCAAAAAGCTTGATGATACAAGAAAGGACTATATTGGGGAGCTGACCCGGATTTTGGCAGATATTCATTGCGGCAAATTCAGCATAAACAGTAAAGAATTGGGTAAGAAAGCTTTTAAAAAGAGTGATATACCCATTTCAAATATAAATTACAATCAAGGAGTTTTAGTATGAAGAAATCAATTGTTGCGGTTTTTGTAACGGTGTTCTTAATCCTTACTTGTGCGGCTGCCTGGTCTCAATCATATAAGCCATCTACGCCGGACGATAATGTCATTGGCTCAATACGGGCAACATTTGAAGCGATAACAGGTGCTTACAGCCCTTCTGGTCTGACTTTTAATGAAAAAAAAGAAAAAAATGAAGCCGCTTATAGCGCCCTTTTACAAGCCGCAAAGAATGAATACCCGGGTAATATTGACATACGTGATATTACCTGGGTACAGGGGAAATTTGTTAAAGGGGTGCCAATGATAGCGGCAACATATGAATATACAGCAACCGGGAAAGTTATTTCCATCAGCAGCAACAACACCAATAGGATTACATCCGCAATGGACGGTCCTTTGCTCAAGGCCGCCGACAGGCTTATTAATGATTTAAAGAATGAATTACCACGTAGAACAACAGTCGCCATACTCAGTGTGTATTCCGATGACCGCGCGGCATCATCATACGCGCTTGAGAAAATCGAACAGCGATTCTATGACGCAAAACATTTTTCAATTATTGAAAAACGCTTTATTGACGATGTCCGCCGCGATAAACGGCTCCAGGAATCGGATGATATTGATCAGGCCAAGGCGGCTGAGTTGGGAAGAGAAGAAGGTTGGAATGTCGTTGTAATCGGAGAGATCAGCGGTTCAGGTTCGTCACGGCGTTTGACATTACGGGCAATTGACGCGGAAAAGGGGACTATCCTGTCGAGGGCGATGGAGAGTTTCTAATTTATGAAAATGAAAATGCTTTTTACCGTAATGTTTTTGCCGGCATGGGTATCTCTTTTCGCCCAAAATACCGCGCCGGCATGGTACTTAGACAAAGAACTGCAATATCCGTCCCGCTCGTACATATCGGCTGTTGGCGAAGGCAAAACAAAAGCGGATGCAGAAGCAAACGCCGTAGCCTCGGTGTCGCTGTTTTTTAATACTCGCGCCGAAGTGCGGAACGAAGTGCTAAGGGAATTCAACGAAGCGGTGACGAATAACACTACCGCTTTTTCCGGAAAAACTTATACCCGCGAAAACGCGGTTATACGCTCGGAAACGGAATTTCTCGGCATCCATTTCGCAACCCCCTGGCAGGACGCTAAAACCCAGCAATGGGCGGTACTGGCCTATATAGATCGCAAGGAAGCCGCCGGAATCTATGAGTCGAGGATAAGCGCGAATATGGTTTCCATAAACGCGCTGGCTCAGGACGCGGAACAAGAGAAAGAAGTTTTTTACATTTGCGCCCTCCTGTCCAAAGCAATGGCAATAGGAAACATCACCGAAGAACTTGTAAAAATAGCGGTGATGGTAGACTCTAGCGCCAGAACGCAATACGCTTCCATTCCTATTCAGATCGGGAACATCAGAACAAAGTACCGTTCGTTTCGGGACAGTATCAGCTTTGGCATACAGGCGTCAGGCGCGGATAATTCCAACCGCATTGAACTTACGTTACGGGAACTATTTGAACAGCAGGGATTTGTCATCAGTTCCAAAAATCCGATGTATCAGGTCAGCGTAAAACTTAACATGAATGAAGAAAAGGGGACGGAATATTTTTTTGTACGGCCCGGTCTTACGGTAAGCGTTGAACGCTCGGGGAAGACGTTGTTTTCGTACAGCAAAAATTATCCACGCGTCTCACATACTACCAATGACGGGGCGTATAACAGAGCCATAATCGCGGTGGAGAAAGACCTGAGAGAAAATTTTATTAAGCAACTTACTGTCAGTATTGGCAGATAGTTATAAACTGTTGCATTTAATGTATACAGAAATTTTTTGGAGGTATGAATTATGAAGAATCGTTTCTTTCTTTTGTACACGGCTATTGGAGCAATAGTCGTCGCGGTATTGACCGCCTGTGGCAGTACGGGGACCCAAGCGTCTCAGTCTGCAAAGACGGAGGAAAATCCAATTGATGAGATAACTATCGACTGGAGAGGCCGCAACGTAGGGGCTCAAATTCCAAAATGGGTACTGGATGTCAATGATAATGAATTAAAGGCGAAGAAAGCCATTTCCCAAGAGATAGGGAAAGAAAAAGTTTTTATCCTGAGAGAGGTAGGGGCAAATCTCCAGATAGTGGAATCGGCGTTGAATACCAGAGCTGGCGCACAAGTAGCCCAGCAAATACGGGCTGCCGCGGCAAGAGAAGGACAAAATGCCCTGCAAGGAGATCTGTCAACCCCAGAGGCCGCATCTTTAGTTCGGCAATTTGAATCCATGTATTCCAATGCGACCATTACCGGATTGGAAAATGCCATGAATTTTTGGGTCAAAACAAAATCAAAATCCAAGGGTACTGAAAAATATGAATATTATGCGGTTTGGGCTATCTCAAATGATGACTTGAATGCCTCCATTGCGGAAACATTTGGGAGAGTTGCCGCATCAAACAGGCAGCAACAAGACATTAAGAAAAAACTTGAAGACCAAATGAAACGGTTGATGGAGAGCGTAGATTTTTAAGGTAAGAGAACTGTCCAAAAGTTAAGAATATAACCACGGAGGACGCGGAGTAAGAAAAGATTTTCGTACTAAAACTCCGCGTACTCCGTGGTAAAATATTCTATTGATAATTCAACATTAAATTAGTATCCATTCATTTAAGCACTACTTCCGTGCGTCCAAAACCTCCCATCTCTGGGCGTGAAAAGTGAAAATCGGCTACCGCGGGATGTTTTCTTAGATAGTCATGTACTCCCTGCCGCAGAATACCTTCCCCCTTCCCGTGAATGATAGCGAAATGTTTCATGCCGAAAATTACCGCCGCGTCTAACTGTTTGCGGACGGCTTCCATCGCGTCCTCAAAACGCATACCGCGAATCATTATCTCGTAAGCGGCTTGTGTTGTCTCTCCGTATTCCGCTTCCCATGATTTGAACGCGTTTTTTTTACCGGGGTGGGTTGCGGCTGACTTTGCGGGATCCGCGGGTATTAGCTCGCTTTCGGGGAAACTTATTTTTAGTGAACCTATTTTTACAAGCCATGAAAAGTCCGCGTCCTGTGATGAGCGCGAACTTTTTTTGTCTGCGCGGATGATTACTCCGCGCTGTTTTGACGGACCGGCGAAAACTTCCATGCCGGGGGTAAACGCGCAGCCGTCGGAAGCGTCAATGTTGACGGCGGCATTTTCGGCGGATGAGTGGGAAGCTCCGTGTCGTTTTTCTTTGGTTAATTTGCGGATGGCGCGTTCTTCGGCTTCCAGCGTTTCGCTTTCCGTTTCCGCGTTACGTGCAAGTTCATTTAAAAAATCTTTTACTTTCAACGTTTTTTCGCGGTCTACTTCGCCTTCTTTTAACTCGCGTACAAGGTTTTCAAGTGTTTTTCTGCTTTCACTCAGGAATTGCTGGAGTTTCCCTACAGATTCGCGTTTTAATTCCGCTTCTTTTTGACGCAGCTGTAATTCTTTTAAATCGGCTCTTCTTTTTTCTTCCGTTAATTTATTTTTCTCTATAGTACTCTTTTTTTCAAGCCCGGCAAGTTCCCTTTGTTTTTGTTCAAGACTTTTTATCATCTGGGAAACATCGGACTTCTCTTCGTCTATGTAACTTCTCGCTTTGGATACAATTTCAGGATTAAGACCGTTAGCTGACGCAATATCAAGCGCCCTGCTTTCGCCGGGCAGTCCGTTAATAATTTTATACGTGGGCGATAATGTATGCGCGTCAAATTCTACGGACGCGTTTTCTACGCCCGTTCTTGTATAGCCGTAATGTTTTAAAATTCCGTGGTGGGTTGTAATGATCATCCTTGCGTTTTTTTCAATCAGGTAATCAAGAACCGCCATAGCGATAGCGCCGCCCTCCTGCGGATCTGTTCCCGAGCCGAGTTCGTCAAGGAGAATGAGGGATTTTTCTGTAGCGTGAGTTGTAATGCCGGATATATTTGTAATATGGGCGGAAAAAGTTGAAAGGGACTGATTAATCGACTGCTCATCGCCAATGTCGGCGTATATTCCGTCAAATACGGGAAGTACGCTTCCCTCGTCAAGCGGAAGGGCAAGGGCGCTCTGATTCATCATGGCAAAAAGACCGAGCGTTTTTAGCGCGACTGTTTTTCCTCCCGTGTTGGGGCCTGTGATGATCAATGTGCGGATGGCGCTACCCATTTCTATATTGATGGGAACCGCTTTTTTTAACATGGGGTGACGCGCCTGTTTTAACAAGAGACTTTGCCACGTGTCAGTGTTAAGCGCAAAATGACCTTTAGTCTCCGTGGAATACCTCGCTTTGGCCCTTAAACATTCAAGTTCGATAATTGTCAGGTGAAACTGCTTAAGATTTTCAGCGTGAACGGAAATATTTTCCGTAAGTTCGCGGAGAATTTTACGGATTTCCGCGTCTAAATTCCGTTTTTCCAGTAAAAGGTCATTGTTCTTTTCTACAACGTCAAGCGGCTCTACGAAGACGGTCTGTCCGCTGGATGACACTTCATGTAAAATGCCGGGTATTCTTCCGCGATAATTTACTTTTACCGCAAGCACGGCCCTTCCGTCCCTCTGCGACGGGAGCGGCGATTGCAGCATACGCTTATAATCATCGCTTGACGCATAACGTGAAACCGCGCCGTTAAGCTCTTTTTCAAGACTGTTTATCCGTTTTCTGATGGCGCGTAACGCTGGAAGATCGCGTAAATTACCCTCTCTATCGATTATCTTGAAAATTTCAGTGGAGACGGGACTGCAGACGGGTAAATTGTCCAGTAACGAAAAAAGCGTGTCTTTTCCGTCTGTTGGCAGTTCTTTGCCTTCGTTTCTGTCTTTATTAATCCATTTTGTAAATTCGTCGGCGCGTTCAACAAAAAGCCCGATGGCGAGTATTTCGTCAATATCTAAAACTGCGCCCTGTGTTTCAATTTTTGGAATAAGGAAACCTATTGAAGGCAGTCCCAAACGAGGCTCGTCGTTGCGTGTTTTAAGCAGCGTGTAAATGGCATGTACCATTGATTTTATTTTTTCAATTGAATTATCATATACAGGCGCGGAATTTTTTATTATCAAGGCCGCTTCTTCGCTGACTGACATGGAAGCCGCCCTCTCCATTATTTGCGGATATTCAAGCAGAGTTTGGGTTTTTTCCTTTAATGATTCTTTATTAATCGTCATTATCTTTCCCTTTAAGATCGTCAATTATGCGAAGAAAACTTTCGTATCTGTCTTCGTGAATAACCCCGGCGCTAACCGCTTCCATTATTTTACAGCCGCACTCCGTTCTGTGCGAGCATGAAAGCCCAAAACTGCATTTTCCGGCAAGCGGAGCGAATTCGCGAAAATAATTTATCACTTCGCCTGATTCTATTCTGTCAGGAATAAACCGGCGTACTCCGGGCGTGTCAATAAAACAGGTTCCGTCCGTTAGCTGAAACATGTATGACATTGTAGTTGTGTGAACGCCCCTGTTATACTTTTCGTTTAACTCTCCCTCCCTAATATCAAGCCCCGGCTGAAGCGCGTTTATAATGCTTGATTTTCCCACTCCCGACTGCCCCGCAAGAACGCAGATTTTTCCGCTGATTTCGCGGCGCAGTTCGTCAAGGCCTTCGCCTGTCTTTGCGGAAACACGCAGTAGTTTGTAACCGATGCGTTTGTATTCTTCAAGGCGTTCATCAACATCTATGTCGTCATATTCAACGTCAATTTTATTGCAGATAACAATAGCTTCAATCCCGGCAATGTCAGCCTGTAAAAGCAGTCTGTCAAGAAAACGGGGACGGAACGGCGGAGACGTTGGAGTGCAGATACAAAGTACAAGATCGACATTTGCCGCCAAAAGCTGGCTTGCGGAGCCTTTTTGGTTAAAGCGGCTGAAGTAATTGCGTCTTTCTTCCACAGAGAGAATCATCGCCGTATCAGAATCAACTTCGCGCTCTATTACAACCCAGTCCCCGGTAGCGATTGGGTTGTACAAATCATCGCCGCCTTTTAAAACTTTTCCTTTTATTCTACATTCAAGTTCTTTAACGCCATTTTCGGTATCAATTCGTACTGTTATAATGTTACGCGATCCCCGAATAACAAGTCCTTTTAAAATTTCAATTTTGTTTTTCATAGTTTGCTTAAAAAATTAAGTTCAAAACCCAATGCTTTTGCGCGGTTCTGCCATGACGCGTCAGCCGTTTCTGTTCCTGTTAATATTAATTGATTCACATGATTGTCGTTATCTGTTCTTAACGCGCTTGAATTGCCGTCAAGAAGGTATTCTATGCGTTTTGTTACTCCGTCAATTGAATTAAAAATTTTGATGAACGGCGCAGCTTCACTTTGGAATTCATTAAGAAGAAATATAAAATGAGTGCAGCCAAGAACAAGAGTGTCAACTCCTTTTGCGCGGAAAAGGTCTATATATTTTTTTACGATTTGCCTCTTTTCATTTTCATCCGCGCGGTCATAACGTTCTTCAATAAATTCAACCAAATCCGCAGCGGCAATGCCGATAATTTCGCATTTTTTCCCACATTCATCCGCCAGATTTTGATTGTACGGGTCCTCAATTGTCCGCGAAGTGCCAAGAACGCCGACCTTTCCGCAATTAGTGGCGATAGCCGCAGGTTTTATCGCGGGAACGGTTCCTACAAAAGGGATTTGTGAAAAGTGGCGTCTTAACGAGTCAAGAGCGGAAATTGACGCCGTATTGCAGGCAAGTACTATTATTTTAGGATCAATCTTTATTAAAAGTTTTTCTGTTAATGAAATTAATATTGAAGCCAATTCTTCTTTATTGCGCTGTCCATAGGGAAAATTTTCCCTGTCCGCAAGATAGCAGACTTTTTCCCGCGAATTACGCTTTATAAAATCTTTACAATAGGGGAACCCGCCAATGCCTGAATCAATAAATAATATAGCTCTTTTATCCATGATTACTTAAATAAATTATCAAACGCCAATTTGGCGTCCGCTGACTTGGAAGCGCCGACTTTTTCATTCTTTTGTCCCTGGCTTTTAGCGCGGTACTTCTGATCCAGTGAAAACCAATCGCAGAAGTTAGCGCGTTCTTTGTCTGATTGAGGTTCGGCGCTTGTTTCATGGCAGTCGCCGCGCGAACCGGGGAGAAAAAAACGGCAATTTTTACATGAACGCAGATCTTTACCGCAAGTTTCACAACGTAGAGAACGCCCGATTGGCTCGGGATCGGTAATAGCTTCACCGCAGTACCAGCACATATTGCTATTTTAACTATTATAAGGCTGGTTGTAAAGATGAAAATGGTTTATAATTATCGTATGTTTATCGTAAATCCATGCGCCGCAGGCTGTGGAAGACCGGCAATTACTGGTTATAATCTTTGTTTTATTCATCAGGCGAACCCTGAGCAGGAATACAACCGTATTTGCGCTTACATCGAAGAAAATATTACAATAAAAGATCTTGTCGTATCAGGGATGCATTTTGAAAAAACCGATTTTTCCAATCATCATTTATATGGCTGTAATTTTAAGGAAACTACATTTATAAACTGTAATTTTTCAAGCGTTAAATGCAGGATGGATTTTTTTGACTTTGCCGAATTTATCGGCTGTGATTTTTCAAAAGCTGACATTCAATTTGTTTCATTTGCCGGAGCCAGTTTTCAGAATTGCAGTTTTGAAGGCACTGAACTTGTGCATGTTAATTTTGAAGGCGCGCCCATTAACGAAGTGTCGTTTAATAATTCAAATTTATACAACAGCAGGTTTATCAGCGCCGATTTGGTAAATACCTCTTTTGTTAACTGCAACTTAAAACGGGTGCATTTTGCAAGCGCAAAACAAAAAGACGTCATATTTAAATCGTCAAACACGGCGGAAGCCGTATTTGAAACGGAAGAACAATGAAGTTATTTTTTCACTACTGTTCTTATGGTTTTAGCAACTGTTACATTCTTGGAATGGAAAATGCGGTTAAGGGCCAGCAGAACGCCGCAATTATTGTCGATCCGGGAAGCATGGAAAGAGTTATGCTTGAAACGATAGAGAATAATAATTTTAGCCTTAAAGCCGTACTGATAACGCATGAGCATTTAAACCATGTGCAGGGGCTGCGGACTTTAAACCGGATTTATAACACTGGAGTAATTGCTTTAAATCAAAATATTATGGAACATAAAACAACAAGGGTAAAAGACGGCGATAAACTTGTTATTGGCGGTTTTACCGTTGAGATTATTTCAATTCCGGGACATTCTTCCGATTCTGTTATTTATAAAATTGGAGACCTGCTTTTTACAGGCGACGTGCTTACGGCAGGACTTGTGGGAAGCACCGCAAGCGCTTACGGAATGGCTACGCAGATGAACAAACTGCGCAGCCGTCTTCTTTCCCTCCCCGGCGATTATACCGTGCTTCCCGGACACGGACCGCCTTCAACCCTGGAAGCCGAGAGGCGCTTTAACGCGGACATTTTCAACTATGATCAAAGCCGCACAAAACGCCCCGTCTTTAAGGTTGACATTTAACGCTTGAACTTCAACGATTCCAGCGCGGTGTCGTTTCGCAACATCCCGAACCAGAGTTCCGTGTTTGTGTTTTCACGTAACACTTTGTAGAATGCGGCGATGTCATTTACGATTACGCCGTTTATTGACGTTATTCTGTCGCCCTGCTTTATGCCGATAATGTCAGCCGGGCTTCCGGAGATTACCTGCACCGTATATAATCCTTTTGCGTCTTTATCAAGTTCCATGCTCTGCCTGATTTGATCGTTCAACGGAACAACCGTAACGCCTGGCCAGAGTTTCTTGTTATCTGAAGCGACTTGCTCCGTGCGGGTTTCGATGCGTACTTTTATTTCTCTTGTCTGCTTGTCCCGGATAACCGTGAATGACGCGTTGTCGCCCGGCCTTAAGTCGCCGACAAGCATCTGAAGCTGTTGTACGCCTCTGGCTTCCTTGCCGTTAACGTGGGTAATAAAGTCCCCGGGTTTTATGCCGCCTTTGTCGGCGGGGGAGCCAAGGAACACCTGGGCTGCAAGAGCGCCGCGTTTGTTTTCAAGACCGAGTCCCGCTGCTGTTTCCCTGCCCGGTTCCATTAATGAAACGCCGAGCCATCCGTATCTTGTGGTTCCGGTTTCTATAAATTCATCAATAGAGCGTTTAACATTGTTTATGGGAATGGCAAAGCCAAGCCCGACATTGCCGCCGCCTGACTGATTGCTTGCAATCCATGTGTTAATGCCGATTACTTCACCTTTGATGTTTACAAGAGGTCCGCCCGAATTACCCTGATTAATAGGCGCGTCAGTTTGTATAAAATCATTGATATTGCCGCCCGGCCCCCCCGTGCGTCCCACCGCGCTTACGATTCCCATTGTCACCGAGAATGAAAATTGTTCTCCAAGCGGGTTTCCAATCGCAATCGCCCAGTCTCCGACTACGACGCTGTCGGAATCACCCAAAGCCGCAAGCGGATAATAATCATTTGTTTTAAAAGAAACCAGCGCAAGATCTTTACGCTCATCCTTGCCGACAAGCTGAGCCGAGTATTCTTTGCCGTCCCTCATGGCGACCGTGATTTCATTCGCTTCATCAACGACATGGTTGTTTGTAAGGGCATAATAAACTCCGTCCTTCTGCCGGACAATTATTCCCGAGCCCAGCCCCTGTGAGCGGTACTCGCGTTCCCTGTCGTTTTGTTCCCTGTCGCGAGGCCCAAAGAAAAATTCCCAGGGGATTCCGTTAAAACTTGGAGCCTGCTGCCGTCTGACGGAAACGGTTTTTAATTCAACAACTGAAGGCAGCATTTTTTCCGATACCGCGTGGAAAGTAGTCTGCAGCGCCTCAGCTACGGCAAGGGCGTCTTCAGGTATAACTACCTTGCTTTCCTGAGCCCGTACGCGTGTTCCCGGCGTAGAGCATGAAAATGATAAAAATGCCAAAGAAAAGCCAAAAATGGCGCCGATAAGCACCAAATTGAATACAAAAAGGTTTTTGGAAGAGAGTTTTTGCATTAAGTTCATAATGGACTCCTGTGATTTTAGAATTTATCCTTTATATTATCAAATATTCAAATGATTTAATAGTTACAAAATAATAGCAAATTCCGTTAAAACGACTAAAAAGCAAATCGTTAAAATAGGTCTGCTGGAATCTCTGTTTTACCGTTAAGAATGAGAGGTATTATCATTTTTTATTGGTAAAAAAATTGCCGGGATAATCGATACTACCGCAAAACCTATTGACCATAAAAACGCAGTATTAAATGCCTTTCCCACCGTCGCCGCGTCCGCATTAGCCGATATGTGGTTTTGTAAAATAATAGCCAAAACGGCAGTCCCCACAGAGCCGCCTATCTGTTGAAATATGCGCGTGGCCGTCGTTCCGTGCGCCACCTGTTCTTTTGTTAAACCGTCGTATATTGAAACCATAACGGGAATTGCCACTCCTCCAAGCCCGCAGCCGCGGACAAATAACGCTATTGTTAAAAAGATTTTATCGGTAGCGGAGTCTGCAAAAACAAACGGAATTGTTCCGATTATCGTTATTATTATTGAGATTATTACGACAATCCTTGAACCTATTTTATCGGTTAATTTTCCGCTTAATCCTCTTGTGCATAACATTCCTATCCCCTGAGGAGCCAGGAATAAGCCCGCCATTATGGCGTTTGAATTCTGCACTTGCTGATAAAATAAAGGTAAAATAAATAATGTTCCGGTAATAATACCGCCTGAAACAAGCAATAATAAAGACGATGATGAAAAATTACGCATTCTGAAAAGATGAACGTCAAGCACAGGTTCAATTTTTGCGTTTAACGCATATACAGTATACGCTATAAGCAGTACAAGCCCCGCAAGCAGCGGAGTTATCGCGCTGATATTTCCCAATCCTCCTGACCGTATTTTTGAAATCCCGATAACAAGTACGGAAAAAGCCGCTGATAATAATAAAGTGCCTATGACATCTAACGGCTGTTTTTTATTCACAGGTTCGTCTCTATCTAAATATTTTACAGCTAAAATTATACCGGCAATGCAAATTGGAATGTTAATATAAAAAATCCATTGCCACGGAAGTTTATTTACAATTAGCCCTCCCAATACCGGTCCCAAAATGGGAATTATCAGCGCGGGAATACTGACAATGGCCATTAAACGTCCCAATTTTGCGTTTCCCGTAAGACGAACCAATACGGTTGATAATGTCGGGATTAAAATTCCGGCGCCTACGCCCTGCAATATTCTTGAAAAAATTAAAATTTCAATATTCCACGAAAACGCGGCAAAAACAGAACCGACAAAAAATATAACAAGAGACGTTGTATAAACCATTTTTCCGCTAAAACGATTAACAAGCCATGCTGAAATCGGAACCGCAATCCCCATGACCAAAATATAACCGGTAGTAATCCATTGAACTACAGAAATCGTACTGTTAAATTCAACAACGATAGTTCCTATTGCGATATTAACTATTGTAGCGTTCAATGCCGGAGCAATCATTCCAAAAACCATAATTACGGCCATTCTGAGTAATTTTGGATCGATTGTTTCTTCTTGTTTTTTATTCATATAACTTTATTCAGGCAGATTCATTACCCTTGCTTACCTCTATCTTACGGTTTCTCAAAAATAATAACTCATCTATTGTTATCATTACAAAATTGAGAATGTACAAGTATAAATTTATACTGATAGTCTCGTTTGGGTTTGTTTTTATATTAGTCCAGTATTCAGTAAATTTAAACAAAACACCGGCTACATAACCTATTTGCAGTACTATCAGGAACAACAGGCTTTTACCCGCAGTTTTCTTGGATATAAATGATTTGTATATGGAAAGCGGCCATGCAAAGCCGAAACAAACCAGCATTATTGATTCAAAAATATTCATTAAAATCCCCCCTTATTTATTATCTTTTTATCATGTATCATTTCAAATATTAATAACAAAATTACTCCAAATGTTACTGATATATCGGCTATATTTAATATTCCTGTCCTTATGTTTCCAATTCCGAAATTCATAAAATCTATTACTGTAAATTCATTAAATAATCTGTCTGCTAAATTCCCAATTCCGCCGCCAATTATACAGGAGCATATTATAATACGATAATCTTTTTTCTCTTTAATCATTAAATACAATAATCCTATTATACAAATAATTATCGGAATAATAAGCAACACGGTATATTTTATGTAAATATTCCAATTCTTGCCCAAACTTAGAAAAGCGCCGGTGTTTTCAGCATAAACTAAAACAAATATATTCTTAATAAAACTTTTTGATTCATTTCCTTTTAAGTATTCAACAGCAATATATTTTGTGAACCTGTCAAGAAAATAATTTATGGAAAATATTCCCAATGTCATAATAATTTGGCGCTTTCTTTCTGTTAATATTTTCATATTACTAATATATCCAAGCCAAATTTTTTTGTCAATATTTTGTAACAAAATCAGGCGAAGCCGCGCCGTAATCTTTTATGGTTCTTTTAATGAACAGGGTAAATTAACAAGACATTTCCCGCAAACATCCGCAAATCCTGTTTCTTTATAGTACTCCGCGTTTTCCAAACATTGTTTATAACATTTATTTTTATCAAAGCCGTTGTTTTTATATGCGTTTACCACACATCTTTTATGACATATTCCGCAATTGCCGTTTAACTTATTTAAACATTTTTCTTTTACTTTACCTATGTCTTTATAGTTATTTAATTCATAATTAATTATTATACTTCCAACCCTGCCGCAGCATCCCATTTTTGTTATAAGCATATTATTTATTCCAAATGTGCCTATGCCCGCTATGTAGGCTATATGCCTGTGAGACCAATTACTCATTAGTGTTTTTTCGTTAAAATTATGCGTGGCGGGTATTTTACCGGTTTTATATCCGTTGTTTTCCATTAATTCTTCTATTCTGCCATTAATTGCTTTTATTAAATCATTTGTTTTGATATATGCCGCCGCCCATTCTTTTGAAGCCATTGTACCGTTAATATTGCTGTTTACAATATTTTCATCAAATGGAATAAAGAAGCTGATTATGCTTTTTGCGTCCGGCAGAATATCATAAGGTAAAATATGTTCTGCAGACACAATTTGTTTCAATTCCTGTAATTTTTCATTTTTTGCCGAGATAATTTCAATAATAGGTTCTCTCCATATGCTATTTAATTGGTTAATATCTTCATAATCAGAGATAGTTGATTTTATTGTTTTAATAATTTCACTATGCATATTCTTTACTTAACAATATTTTATGTACCTAAATAAAATATTATTCATTAATGTCTCCTGAATGATAGTATTTTTGACGCATTTTTGCAATAAATGTTTTATACCATATTTAGAAAAGGGTAACCGCACCTGAACGTAGGGCTCGCCTGGCCATTCCTGAAAGGTAAAAATACCGCTTATTTTAGCTGTTTTTTGACTAAAAAGGCAAATTTATCTATTATTAACAATAGTAATAAATAGACTCATTTTATTCGATAATATTTATATGGGTACAATTCAAAACAGAAAAACCAATACATTTGGCATAGCCGACGGTTTCCCATGTCTGGGAAACGATTAAATTGAATAAGACTCATCTGAAAGGAAGGTTAATATGATATTATTGGATTTTATTATCAGAATCGCCGCATCGGCGTTATTTGGGTTTTTAATAGGGTTTGAAAGACAATTGACAGGCCATCCCGCCGGAATCCGTACTAACGTGCTTGTCAGTTTAGGTTCGTGTATATTTGTCATATTTTCATTTATCATAGACACGCCGGACCAGACAAGAATTGCGGGGCAAATAGTAACCGGCCTGGGTTTCTTGTGCAGCGGTATAATTTTTAAGGATGGCGTGAATGTCCGCGGTTTAAATACGGCGGCTACAATATGGTGTACGGCGGCTATCGGCGTTTTAGCAAGTTCGGGATATATCCTGTACGCATTCGTGGCGACCGTGTTGCTGATTGGCGCTAATGTTATTCTCAGGCCCATTTCAAACAAAATCAGCCCCCTGTTTGATGAGAGCGGTAAATGTTATCAGATAACGGCCGTCTGCGCGGAAGATAAAAAAAAGCTTATCCGTTCCATGATTATGGATCATATTTCCTCGTCAAAATTAATACTTACTGATTTGGAGAGCAAGAATATTGCCGATGATAGGGTTCAAATCATAGCAAAAATGCACGTTTACGGCAAACACCGGGAAGAAATCGCGGAAACTCTGATTGACAAAATACGCGAAGAAGAGCATGTTAGTTCTGTTGGGTGGGAGATTCTGTAACTAAATATATTCTATCGACCATACCCGTTGTTTATTTAAAAACAAAAGACTCCAAAGGTTCCGTTAAAATTTCCGTCTTCCCGTTAAAAATGGCTATCGTGTGCTCCCAATGCGCTGAAACTTTTGAGTCTGCGGTAACAACCGTCCACTCATCGTCAAGTACTTCAATGTCGCTTGTTCCCATGTTAATCATCGGTTCAATCGCTATAACCATGCCATTGCTAATCTTGGGATTCGCCCCGTGGGGAGTGTTTGGCACATGAGGGTCTTCGTGAAGGGCAAGACCCACTCCATGACCGCAGAACTCTTTAACTATTCCGTATCCAAAAGGTTTCACGTAACTTTCAACGGCGCGGGAAATCTGTAAGAGCCTGTCATTTGCTTTTGCCGCCGTTATGCCGCTATAAAGGGCTTCGTTTGTTATCTTGTTAATTTTTTTTACGGCGTCGCTTACTTTTCCGGCCTCTATGCTGAGAGCCTGATCGCTTATGTATCCGTCAAGCTCAATACCGCAGTCAAGAGAAACTAAATCCCCTTCGCGTATGCGCCTTTTTGACGGAATACCGTGGATTACCTCTTCGTTGATTGAAATGCAAATAGCGGCGGGATAGGGGTTTTTCTTTATGGTATAACCCAAAAAGACAGCCCTGCCTCCGGATTTCTTTATCCAGTCCTGTACCCATTGATCAATTTCAATTGTTTGAACGCCGGGTTTTACAAGGGGGATCAATTCGCGGTACATGGCGGAAAGAAGTTTGCAGGACTTTCTTATGCCGTCAATCTGTTTTTCGTTTTTTAAGCGGATCAAGAGTGGCACCTCCTTTTATTTCGTTTTGCGCTTTTTCAATATATTCATTAAATGTGTTTTCCTCGTAATCGGAAAATCCCACGCCAATTAATGATTCCATGCAGGCAATCCATGTTTCATCATCTACCTGCTGCCTCAGTCTTTTATTAACGATAGCTTTAACATAATTTTTTATATCCACGGTAAAATGATTAAAGTATGGGCGGCGGTGTTCTTCGGCAAGAATGGCGGCAAGCAGTTTAAAGGCTTCAAAACTAAAGTGCCTCCTGTCCAACTCTTCGGCAAGTATATACTGGCAGTCCATCCAATCTTCCCTTTCCATGTGTTTTTCAAATTGAAAATCAAGTCCGCCGTATTTTCTCCAAATCTCGATAGCTTTATCTTCCTGAAGATGTAAAAGCTCGTAAAAAATCAATTTGGCTTTATAAACGGGTTTTTCCTGCTCATTCAGCCATGTGCGGTAATCAAATCCGGTTTTTTTGGCGTAGGAAGAATATGCCCTGTCGTAAACAAAACGCCTGTTTAAATCAGATAACGCCTCATAAGCCGCGATTAATTTCCGCATTGCGCCGGAATGGGACGCGCCCGCTATATCCGGATGAAGCTTTTTTGCCTTCTTACGGAAGGCTTTTTTAATTTCTGCTGCGCTCGCGCCGGGCTTTACGCCAAGCAGCTTGTAATAGTCGTCCAATTTAGTTATGCGCCAATTCTTTTGCCCATCGCTTCGGCATGGGGAGCGTTAAGTAAAATATCACTCCAATTAACCTTCATGCCTTCCTTTTCCATCGCCTTCATTAAATTGATAAGGGCGCGGTTGCTGAAAAGCCCCGATTTTTTAATAAACGCCGCGCTTTTTTTCCCTACAAGGGAACTGCCCATCGCAAGCGTTTTTGAAATGACATCCGGCAGTTTGCCTGAAAAAATAGAAATTGGTTCAGCCGCCACCGCTATATATTCATATCCGGGAAGCCTCATGCCGTCATCTTTCCACGCGTTAACTATATCCACGCGATGCCCCATTGACTCCATTCCCTTCGCAAGAGAAGCCACATAATCCGGCGTTTCTTTCTTTGCCCCCGCCGCGCTGACTATCGCTATTCTCATAAGTACCCCTTTGTACTATATTAACAGGAAAAATGGGTTTAATAAAGGGGATTTATTTGGGAAGAGTTCTCAATTTACTATGCGTTCAACGTCAATTTCGTCATAATTCATCTAATTACTCTGCTCCGATTATCTTTGTAATGGCTTCTTGGGTATAGGCAATGATTTCTGATTCTACAGAGCCTATTAAATCTTTAAATCGTTCAACAGATACGCTTCGAATTTGAAAACAGTCTATAGCTGATGTTTTTGCAAGACAATTTTGTTTTGTTGGGGTAATTTTTACCATCCACGGATAATTACTGTAATGGTCTTTCCAATCAGTAATTGGGGCTATAATTTTAAGAGGTAATTTTCCAAGACTGTCAGTGTTAATGATTAAAGCGGGACGTGATTTTTTCATCTCTGCGCCGACAGACGGGTCAAGATTTATTGTCCAGATTTCACCTTGTTTCATAAAAATTTTCACCGTCAAGGGCGCAAAATGCTGTCAATTCTTTATTATTTCGATATTCTTCAGCAGCCATTTCTGCGGCCTTTTCCAATGAATTATTTTCTTTCGCTTTTTTTTCTTTTATATATCCGACAAAATCAACTATCTCGTTATAATAACGAGGGGAAAGGGAGTCTATCTCTTTTATTAAAACGGCTCTCTCAAGCATGATTACCTACCTAACATATACATACTTTAGAAAAATAATGATGTCAATAGGGGCTAAGAAAGGGAGGGCATTTTACCCTTGTAACTTCCCCCAAAAATGCTAAAATACCTACAATGAGACAAAAACTTGCTGAAGTAAAACTACTTTCCGCTATCCTGTTTGCTCCTCTAAAAATATTTTCTATTTAATAATTTAATTCCGTGAGCGTGTGGGGAAAGCCACATCTGCTCCTAGTGTGGCGAGGGTTGTATTGCCGCACGTTTTTGTTTGGCATTATTGGAATGTTTTGTTGGACGCATCGACGTGGCATTGTTGGACGCACGCCAATGTCGCATCTGTGCCTTTCCCCACACGCTCGCGCAATTTATTCATTAATTAAAGAATAATTTAACTGTGAAACAATGGGTATTTGTAACCTTGACTAAACTCCTATAAAAAATGAAAAACATTCCCCAAAGGAGCAGTAAAACAATTATCCCAAAAATGCCTCGAAAATAAGGAATTTTCCCTATATCTTGCAATATTTTATAATTTGTGGTATTATCTAGTTATTATGGTAAAAACTGTAAAAACAGAGCCGTCAAATACCCGCTTTTTTAACAATTTCGGTTTAAAGACAACTGAAAGTGTGGGGTTTTAATCGTGATTAATAACTTTTCTAAAAACTGTAACATACCTCCCTCTGACCGCAGCGCGGACGGCGAGATAAATCCCGCCTCATTTTGTTCATCTGGGATACGCTGTTCGGCGCTGGGGCGTTTGGAATTTATTCATCTACACGCCTTAGGCGGCGTGCATTATTTGCCCCCCCCCCCCCC
>Ga0268262_10001701_pt1 | contig 26708 bp, 26 predicted proteins | sample TergutNc150P3_FD_190354 | JGI IMG/M metagenome (GOLD analysis project Ga0268262, IMG submission 190354) | Nasutitermes corniger P3 segment gut microbial community from laboratory colony in Florida, USA - Nc150 P3 (SPAdes) (version 2) | ecosystem: Host-associated > Arthropoda: Insects >... | reverse complement strand
ACTCATCATAGAATATCTGTCTGCTCTCTCTGGGAATATCCTCATCAATAATTATATTAACAAGGAAATCAAGCCTGCTCTGCTTTTTCTGCTTAACTGATAATACGACTGAAAAAATAGACCCAAATAGCCCTAAAGCCACGCCTGCTATGCCTATAAATAGTTCCATGTTTCCTCCTCCCGGCGGCTTTACAGGCCACCGTGTCAGCACTATTATACACTGATTGGCGGTTTGTGTAAACGATGTTCGGATTCTTCCTTCCTAATTGAACGCATCCCACTCCGCCTGCGTCATTTTTTATCCCGCCGGGGAGTATTTCCCCGCATGGTTTCTTTTGTATATTGCAAGAATTTTTTTTGCCCCCAAGACGAACCGCTGGCGTACATGGACGTACGCCAGCGTGTAATAAATATTTTATAATATTTTTGGAATAAATGATTTACCCAATATTTAAAATAAATGTTTTAAATCATAATATAAAAAAAATCTGAGTGACAGGTACTTATACTTAATTTATGGAGAAATTAATTTCACGAACTCATTATATACATTTGACAAAACATCGTTGTTAATCTTGCCGATTTTTTTAATAGCTATGCTGGCTTCCAATGTATAAACTTTATCGACCTTAATAATAGACTTCTTGGGTAAAAAACCATCTGTCAAACTATTATTTGAAATTTCTATGCCTTTCTGCGCAAGGTTGGATGTTATGGCAATAACTATAATATCTGGGCTGGAAGAATTATGTGCGTTATTTGACAACACAAGTACAGGTCTTTTCTTAACGGAAGATAAATTGGAGAACGGAACAGGAATTAACAGAATTTCGCCTTGATCAAACATTGTCCCAAATCTCATCGTCTTTATTATCCCAAAAAGCCAACGTGCTGTTGGAAGCGGAAAGCAAATCTTCAAATTCTCCTTTATCCTTGCCGTAGGGAGTAAACGTAAGAATAACCTGACCAGCCGGAATTTCGCACGGCACGTTAATGGTCAGTTGGTGGCTGTCAGGAACGGTTACAGTTTGAGTAATGCTCATGAAATGAATATAGCATGAAAAAAGGAAAATTGCAATAGAAAGTCGGAACATTGAGGGTATCAACTTGAATTATAAAGTTAAAAACGCTCAAATTTGATGAAAAATGGGCATAATTGGAGTAAAAAGCTCAAAATGAGTCATTTTGACCCCGTTTTATTTACCAACTAAATTAATAAGCAAAGCTTTCTTCTTTTATATCAGTAACAATAGATTTCAAGTCATCTTCCCCACTATTAACTTCAGGTACAAAATAACGAGCTATACCGTCATTAAATGTAGAAAAAAATGATTTTAAGAATTTTTCCTTTAATTCATTATCATTACTAAAAAAAGTATCGAAATTTCCAGCATGAGGAATCCATCTATTTCCAGACCTTAACTTTCCCCACATATGAAATCCGCCAATTAATTCTTTATATTTTTTTATATTAAGATTAAACTCTATAATTTTTTCTACTAATTGTAATGGGTTTGACCCCATCCAGTTCTCAACATTTTTTTCTATTTTAGTTTCTGCACTGAATAATTGCGGATAATCAAGAACAATTTTTAAGTCAATACCTGAATTGTCTGGTTTGATTAAAGTCTCGCAAAATTCTAATACATTTTTATAGGTTGATAATATAAATTTTCCACCTTTATACCTTGTTCCGAATCTGTTTTCTATAACAATTGTTGTTGTAGGGTATTTATTTTTAAATTTTTCATAAAAACATTTGAATATACAAATAAAATCGTCAAAGGATTTACAATAATCGCTAAATGGAGGGTGGATTTCTAATACTTCTGGCGGATTATTTGAACCAATTAACCATTCAATAAAAATGAAGAATTCATTTGCCCATTCTCTATCATACCACAATTGCGCTATATTATCTTTTTGCGCCTTATTAATATTATCAAGTTCATTAACTATTTTTGAACAAAATGTTTTAGGCACAGATGAGGGTTCAGTATGCAAAGAATATGGAGTTTTTGCAACAAGTTTTTCTTTATAGAAGTTTCCGCTAATTTCATGTATATTGGCTTCTATGGGAGACGGATAATTCATATTTCGATAAATAACAGGTATCAATTTTAACATAATTATTTCCTTTAATTACCTTAATATCATACACAATCAAAAACATTACCGTCTTGAAGTAAAATAATATTATGCCCCATAAATAATTCTTTAAATTTTTCTGGTGCTTCTGTGTGAATAGGGATAATACCGCATTTTGGCTTTACAGTATTAAAAAAAACACCTAATGTTTTTACATCGGCGTGTCCGCTTGTATGTTTATACTCATATTTATATGGTTCAATAAAGTCTATAAAATTTTGCTTATGTGCCGTGTTACTCTTATCAAGATAACCCTTCCACATTGAATAATATATTTTTGTTCCATTTTTTTTAGAGTATTCATCTAAAAGAGGTTTAAAACTATCATTTGGTCTAACAAGCATACAAAAGCCATGTTCATTCAAGTATTCCTTTAATTTACCTGCGAAGTCATAATCTTTCCTTGCTATGCGTTTTAACTCAAAGAAACGCCCTGACACATTTCTTTTTTGAGCATAATCAATATCATAAAATGTAGTATATTTTTTATGTGATTCAGAAACTATTTTTAAAATTTTAGCTTGATAAGTATCACAGACAAAACAACGCCCTGCTCTTTTTACGGCATGATATAATGCAAATACCCTGTCAATATTGGTGGAAGAAACCATAACAAAATTATATTTATTCTCAATAAATGATTTCTCAAAGTCTTTCTGTAATTCCTGTTCTGTTTGCAAGACAGCATCAGGACGTTCGACATTTGAGCCTTCTGAAATTATATAATCAATGTTTTGTGCGTATTTTTGAAGCATCGGAACAAGAACTTTACTATAAAAACCATGTCCGCGAAAATCGCCTGTATTTAATACTCGTTTGTTATCTGCTTCAACGATAAACATATAAGCGTCAAAAGCGGAATGGTCAATAAATAACGGCGTTATTATTATTTCGCCAACTTTTATTTCCTGCTTTGCTTTAAAAGTATTTATCGTCTTTAGACGTTTCAAAATATTTCTATGTTTTTCCGCTTCCTCCCGAACTGGAATAAACGATAATCTTTTTTCAAGGCATTTATAGATCTCTAAAGCCGTTTCACCAACATATATGGGCAAGTCAAAAACCGTATCACATATTTTTCCTATATGATCTCCATGATAATGAGTTATAAATAAAGTACTTTTTGAAACATCACCACAAGTTAATCCGTCAATTTGTGTTAATTGATTATCATCATTTTCAGCACCCGGCAACTGCTCCCCAAAGTCAATAAAAACTTTATAGCCGTTACTTTCAATTTCAGTTACACAGCCGCCTATTTGATTTGTTCCTCTATGTATTGTTATTTTCATTCCAGTACTATCCTTATAAACGATTAATACTATTATATCCACATTTTGATTATGAAAAGAGTGCCATTAAAAAACATTTAGATGTACACCAGCCCTTTTTTCCATCATTAGTTTTTAATTGAAGCATAATGCTATTATTATCATCAGGTAATTTTTCACCTATTTCAATTATTGTAACGATTTCTTTTTTTTTATGGAAAGAGAAATAACATTCGAAGAATTTGGTTCAGTATCAAATAATTCAAGTTCTGATTTTATACAATAATTATATTTGCCAATTATTTTTTTAATATCTTCTATAGGCATTAAACGTTCACAATATGGACAAAACATTATGCTTGGATCTATTGCTTTATTACAATAAATACATAATTTTTTCCCTACTTTTGGTTTAAATATAAAGTAATAAATAGCCCAAACAATAATGGCAATAACGCAAAGAATGGAAAAAATACCAAATGCTTCAGAATCTACAAAAATAAACATTATAACCTCTAATTATTCTATATGTTACTTTATCAAATCGAAATTGTCAAATCGAAATTGTCAATATCTACATTCCTTTTCCTAATTTCTTTTCTTCTTCTTTTTGACCCTCTTTTGGAATAAAACTCGTGCGCCAGGACGGCGCACTGAGATGAATAAACGTGGGGCAAAAAGAATTTCTTAATTCATTTTTATTCCTCCCTATTCCTAATTCCTCACTCCTAATTCCTAATTTTTTCCCCTTCCCTATCCTCCTATAATGTCATATACTGCAAACAGGAAAAACATGAAATTAATATCAGGCGGGGTCTGCGCCCCTAAAGGGTTCAAGGCAGGCGGTATTTGGTGCGGCATCAAGGCAAGCTCGAAAAAGAGAGACCTTGCGCTGATTTATTCGGAAAAAAGCTGCACCGCAGCCGCAATGTTCACCGCAAACAGGGTGAAGGCGGCAAGCGTTATCGTAAGCCAGAAACATGTCGCGGGAGGGAAACTCCACGCGGTCATAGCCAATTCGGGGAACGCCAACGCCTGTACCGGCGAGGCGGGGCTTGCCGCGGCAAACCGCATGGCGGAACTTGCCGCCGACGAATTCGCCGTTCCTGCCGAAACCGTAGCCGTCGCCTCTACCGGGGTTATCGGCGTGCCCCTGCCAATCGCCGCGATTGAAAACAGCATCGAAGCGCTGGCGAACAGCCTGCGGGGGGATGAGGCGGGACACGCCGCTGCCCTGGAAGCAATCATGACAACCGATACGCGCAAAAAGGAAATCTCCGTGGAAATTGAAGGCGGGGCGCGGATAGGCGGCATGGCAAAAGGCTCAGGCATGATACACCCGAACATGGCGACCATGCTCTGCTTCCTTACAACCGATGTTTCCATTTCGCGGGAACTGCTGGAGGCAAGCCTGCGCCGCGCCGTGGGGCGGTCGTTTAACAGGGTCACGGTTGACGGCGACACTTCGACTAACGACATGGCGCTGATCATGGCGAACGGGGCGTCGGGCGTGACAGTTGCCGCAGGAAGCGCCGAATACGAGGCTTTTTCCCTTGCGCTTGAGGCTGCTTGCGTGTCGCTGGCGCGGGCAATGGCGCGGGACGGCGAAGGGGCGACAAAACTGGTAACCGTCACGGTAAACGGCGCGGCTGACGAAAAAACCGCCGAAACGCTGGCAAAGGCAGTCGCCTCCTCCAGCCTGGTCAAGGCCGCCTGTTTCGGCGCGGACGCAAACTGGGGCAGGATACTCTGCGCTATGGGCTATTCCGGCGCGGAATTCGATCCCGACAACACAAACGTGAGTTTCAAAAGCAAGACCGGGGAACTTGCCGTATTCTCGAAAGGCATGCCTATCCAGTTTCCCGAGGATACGGCTAAACAGATACTGTCCGAAGAAGAAATCGAAATCCTGATCAGCGCCGGGGAAGGGGGCGGCTCGGCTACGGCATGGGGCTGCGATCTGACTTACGACTATGTAAAGATAAACGGGGATTACAGGTCATAAAGGTTAAACCGAGGTTCAAACATGGGCGAAACAATATCGAATAACAGCAGGGCGGCGGTTCTTATTCACGCGCTGCCCTATATTCAGAAATTCCGGGGAAAAACCATTGTTGTCAAGTACGGCGGCAACGCGATGATAAACGAAGAACTCAAGGCCGCCGTTATACAGGATGTGATTTTGATGTCCTGCATAGGCATACGCACCGTGCTGGTTCACGGCGGCGGCCCGGAAATCGACGCCATGCTGAAAAAAACCGGCAAGGAAAGCCGCTTTGTAAACGGCCTGCGCTACACCGACGACGAAACCATGGAAATTGTCCAAATGGTGCTGTGCGGCAAGGTCAGCAAGGACATAACCGGCCTTATACAGCAGCAGGGAGGCAGGGCTATCGGCCTTTGCGGGATAGACGGGGCCATGCTCAAGGCCCGCAAGCTCCAAAAAGAAGACCTGGGGCTGGTAGGCGAAATAGAAGAAGTTGATTCGTCTGTATTGCATACCGCGCTGGATACGGGCTTTATCCCCGTTGTTTCCTCTGTCGCCTGCGGCATTGACGACGGACAGCCGCTGAATATCAACGCCGACACTGCCGCCGCCAAAATCGCCGCCTCCCTCCACGCGGAAAAACTCATGCTGATGACCGACGTGCGGGGCATACTGCGCGACATGAAAGACCCCGATTCCCTTATCAAGACCGCAGACTGCAATGAACTAAAAAATTTGAAGGAGCAGGGGATCATCAGCAAAGGCATGATCCCCAAAGTGGACTGCTGTACGCTTGCCCTTGAAGGCGGCGTAAAGAACGCCCATATAATCGACGGACGTATGCCCCACGCCCTTCTCATCGAGCTTTTCACCGACGAGGGGATTGGAACGATGATAAAGAGCAAATAGCAATGAGCAAAGAGCAAAGTAAGAATTCTGTCCGTCCGCTGATCGCTCGGGCGGCAAATTCGCTTGTTAACAAAAATTTTAACTTTGCTATTTGCTATTTGCTATTTGCTCTTTGTTTATCGTTTTCCTCGTGTTCAAGCATTTTGTCCGGGCTTTATTCGACATTTGTCAATGAATATAATATTGATGAAAATATCGCAAATGAAAAAAACATATTAACTTTTTTGGAAAATGTTTTGGATAAATCCAATGAATACACAATCTCCGTCTATGAACGCAATCTGACGAAACGGCAAATGAAAAAAACAAAATTAAGGCATCACGGTTATTACGTAATCAAGGCATTACCTTCTGATGAGTACCATACGGTGAGCTTCTACGGCACAACAATAACATTTTACTCAAACGGGGTCTGGATGATGGACTCCAATTCCGATATAGCCTCGTGTGAAGGCTATATATCAGGGAAAAACAGATGGGATGTAAGCGTAATTGCGAAAGCCGATGATATTGATAAAGAAGAAACCATAAAAAACATTATATCGAAAATAGAAAACCGGGTAACCTATTATTACAGGGATCATATCAAAGACAGGCCGGGAGTGGACAACTGCAACACTGCCGTGAGGGAAACGCTTGTCATGAAGGCCGCCGGAAATTGACGCAAACAGTGCCCAAATACGGAACATCTTTCACGCAACTGTGTCATTTTGACACAAATTTAGCCCCAAATTCAGCCGGTGAGTCATTTTGCCCCAATTCAAATAGCAAATAGCAAATAGCAAGGAGCAAAGAACAAGAAAAACCCCTCTTTTTTTCTTACTTTGCTCTTTATTCATTGCTATTTGCTATTTTTTTTGACTTGGCACGGTTTTTGCTAGTATATAGATGCCGGCGGGAAGATGAGCCGGAAGCAGAATTGGCCCGTTGGGCCAGGCTTCCGCCAGAGTAACCGCGCCGGACAGAGGTAAAAAAAATGAAAGCAATGACCATGTACAGGCCCAACACAATCCAGAACGCGCTGAGCGATTTCGACCGCTACTTTGAATCGTTCTTTGGGGATTCCGTACTGGCACCCGCAACGAGAATTCTCAACCGGATGCCAGCAGTGGATGTCCGGGAAACCGAAAAGTCCTACATACTCGACATGGAACTGCCGGGCTATGACGAAAAGGACATTGAAATCCATGTTGACGGCGCAAGCCTTTCCATCGCATCAAAGCAGGAGGAAACCTCCAACCAGGAAAAGGAAGCGGACAACGGCACCTGGCTTCTGCGGGAGCGGCATGTCAGCTCCTTCAGCCGCTCTTTCAAACTGCCTGATAACGCCAACCCGGAGGAAGTCAACGCCGAATTCAAAAACGGCATCCTGAAAATGGAGATCAACAAACGCGCCGAAGCGCAGAAGAGAGCGATACGGATCAATGTAAAATAGCAAATAGCAAATAGCAGGTAGCAAAGCAAGATTGTTGTATCTTGCTTTGCTATTTGCTCCTTGCTCTTTGCTCTTTGTTACAGTCCTAAATCCTGCCCTACCAGTATAACTTTTATTCTTCCGGCGGGTTTGCACATTCTGGTTGTTACGAAAAAACTGCAAATTGAGTCGGGGGATTTACAATTGGCGCAGCTCCCTGTTTCATTGCAGGGGGCTTTGTTGTCGGGGAAACGCTGGGTGTTGGCGGGGGCGGCGATAGTACGGGCGCGGACAAGGGCGTCGTCAACGGTTTTGGCGACTTTGTTCATACCGGCGATGACGATTACCTGCCTGGGGCCGAAGGTCATAGCCGCTACGCGGTTGCCGAAACCGTCTATGTTCACAAGCTGGCCGTCCTCGCTTATCGCGTTGCAACTCGTTAGATAAGTGTCGCATAACAACGCCTGTCTCATAAGCTCAAACCGCTCCTGCCTGTCTTGCGCCTTGTCCCTGTCAATGACCTTGTAACCTTCCCGGACAACGCGCTCGGTTACGCCTAACTCGCCCAGTGTCAGGGAACCGCCCCATGAAACGACATGCTCAGACGGAATGAGCGATAAAATTTTATCAAGGGCCTCGGAAGGCTCGTCAAAATACCATGCCTCAAAAAAACGCTCCTCCAACGCCCGCACTACTTTCGCGCCAAGTTTCCTGTTTCGCAGTGATTTAGCCGTATCCAATTTATACCTCCCTATATCCAAAGAGCAAATAGCAAATAGCAGGTAGCAAAGCAAGATTGTTGTATCTTGCTTTGCTCTTTGCTAATTAGCTACGAGCAAAGAGCAAATTAAGATAGTACGCTTCGCCTCTTACTTTGCTATTTGCTCCCTGCTATTTGCTCTTTGGTATGCTATTTGCTCTTTGGTTAAAAACCGTAACATGTGCGCCGCCGTTTCCTCGTGCTTCTCCTGGTGGGGAAGGTGTCCCGCGCCTGAAATTAATGTCATCTTTGCGTCGGGGCGCAGGCCGCGAAAAAGGGCGGCTTTTCCAGCAGGTAAAACCCTGTCTTTTTCACCCCACAGTATAGCGATTTTCCCCGGATATGTCTTTATCTTGCGGGAAACAAACCCTTTATTAAGCACAAGAAAAACGTTCATGCTCCGCAGGGTGGACAAATACCCCCGTTCCTGGTTTTCGCTTTCCACTCTGGCGATTACCCTCTCACGGAGGAATTCGCGATCCGTCCCGCTCATGGAATCAAGATCGCCGTAATACGGGTACAGCGATTTCCAGGCTGTTTCATGGTTTTTGCGGAAAGACCTGTACCATTTACTGCCGACAGAGGGCAGCATTAACAAAAGAATTCCCTTGTCAATTTTATTTTCAATGGGGAAACACCCGTCAATTAAAACCAGGGCTTTTACCAAATCGGGCCGCTTACAGGCCGCCAATTCACAAATAGCTGCTCCAAGGGAACTCCCGGCAAGCGTTGCCGGATTTTCAGGGCTTGCGATATTGGCAACAGTCAAAAGCCGGATAACAGCCTTGAGGTGGCCGCGCATACTGATCCTTCCCTTCCACACCGAGCGCCCGAAGCCCGGCAGATCCGGCGCGATAACCCTGTAACCGGCGGCGACAAGCAAGGGAAAAACATGTCGCCAGGTATCAGCCTCGTCGCCTAACCCGTGGATAAGCACCACCGCTGGCTTGCCTGTCGCGGGGCCTGAGTCATAATAAAATAAATTACCGCCAGATAAAGGAAGGGAATTCGCGTAAGGGGCGAGGGAAGGCCAAGATTTCATAATCAGGGGAGGAAGGAAAAAATTAGGAATGAGGAATTAGGAATGAGGAATATAAGAGAATTATTATTCCTAATTCCTCACTCCTAATTCCTAATTATGGATTATTAAAATTGCTACGCAATTTTAATAATCCATTCCCCCCATTCCTCCCATTCCGCCGCCGGGCATAGCCGGGGCTTCCTTCTTTTCAGGGATGTCGGTAATGGCGCATTCGGTGGTCAAAAGGAGGCTGGCGATTGACGCGGCGTTTTGCAGGGCGGAACGGGTCACCTTCGCCGGGTCAATAATACCGGCTTTCATCATGTCAACCCATTCCATCTTGGCGGCGTCAAAGCCCATGCCTTTCTTTTCGCCCTTTGCCCGCTCGGCGATGACGGCTCCGTCAAGACCGGCGTTTTCAGCGATCTGGCGGATCGGTTCCTCAAGGGCGCGTTTTACGATTTTGAAGCCGACTTTCTCGTCGTCGGTGAGGCCTTTGGTGTCGGCCTTCTCCAGGGCAAGGGCGGCCTGAATGAGGGCGATGCCTCCGCCAGAGACAATGCCTTCTTCGATTGCCGCGCGTGTGGCTGACAGGGCGTCTTCCACGCGGTGCTTTTTCTCTTTCAACTCAACCTCTGTTGCCGCGCCTACATTGATAACCGCGACGCCTCCGGCGAGTTTGGCAAGCCGCTCCTGGAGCTTTTCCTTGTCGTAGCTGCTTGACGTGTCTTCTATCTGGACTTTGATCTGGGCAATCCGGTCTTTGATATCCTTGGGTTTCCCGCCGCCGTTGATGATCGTGGTATTGTCCTTGTCGATTTTAATGGTTTTGGCCTTGCCGAGGTGGGAAAGCTCGGTGTTTTCCAGTTTCATGCCAAGTTCTTCGATGATAACCTGGCCGCCGGTGAGTATGGCGATGTCTTCCAGCATGGCTTTGCGGCGGTCGCCGAAACCGGGGGCCTTTACCGCCACGGTTTTCAGGGTCTGCCGCAGGCTGTTCAGCACCAGGGTGGAGAGGGCTTCGCCGTCCACGTCCTCGGCGATGATCAGCAGAGGTTTGCCGCTCTGGGCAACTTTTTCCAGCAGGGGCAGCATTTCCCTCATGCCGGAGATTTTCTTGTCGTGGATAAGAATGAACACGTCCTCATAGACGGTGGTCATGGTGTCGCGGTCGGTAACAAAATACGCGGAAATATAACCGCGATCAAACTGCATACCTTCCACAAAATCGATTGTCGTGTCCATTGTTTTGGACTCTTCAACGGTAATAACACCGTCCTTGCCCACCCTTTCCATCGCGTCGGCTATGGTTTTGCCGATTTCAATGTCGTTATTGGCCGAAACAGAGGCTACATGGGACGTTTCCTCGGTGTCTTTAATCTCTTTCGCGTTTGTTTTGATCTCCTGGGCGGCGATTTCCACCGCTTTGTCAATGCCCCGCTTTAATTCTATGGGCGTCATGCCTGCGGCGACGGATTTAAGCCCCTCTTTGACCATAGAATAGGCCAATACCGTCGCAGTGGTTGTCCCGTCACCGGCAACGTCGTTGGTTTTTGTGGCAACTTCTTTTACGAGTTGGGCTCCCATGTTTTCATAGGGATCGGCCAATTCCACTTCTTTTGCCACCGAAACACCGTCTTTTGTTACGGTGGGGGCGCCGAATTTTTTGTCCAGAAGGACATTGCGCCCCTTCGGTCCAAGCGTTACCTTGACGGCCTTGGAAATCTGCTCGACACCGGCAAGCAACTTGCGCCGGGCTTCCTCGTTAAACAGTAACTGTTTTGCCATGATACCTTACTCCTCTTCTACATTTTTACCGTTGTTCACTTAAGGATTTATCCAGTGAATCCGGCTGTTTAATGGATTATGCCCTGTGCGGGCTGCGGGTTCCAAAAGAACCCCTAGATTAAAGTACTAAATTACTTCAAAAACAGCAAGTAGAGGCAAGGAAAAAAAAGGATAAAAATCAATTTTTTTCGGCTGACGGATCATGCAAAATGCACATTCTCGCCCTATATAGTGTAGGAGTAAATAATGAAAAACAGCATTACAATTTTATGGCTTGCCGCGCTTGCGGCAGCCGTGCTGACGGCCTGCGAGGGGCCTGCCGGCCCGCAGGGTATTCAGGGCGAGAGGGGTGAAAAAGGTGTCAAAGGCGACACAGGAGAAAGGGGAGAGACCGGGGACGAAGGGCTTTCCATTGTTTGGCAGGGCGAACGTAAAACAGCCCCCTTCCCGGCTTATGAAAACTGGGCCTACTACAACAGCGTAGATAAAAAATCGTACATCTATGACGGGGAAAGATGGCAGATTTTGGTCAAGGACGGAGAGGCCGGCCCGCAGGGGCCAAAAGGTGAAAACGGCGAGAAAGGCGACAGCCTTTATCTGGTTGTATTCAATGCCAACGGAGGGATTTTTTCAGACCTTAGTGTAGTAAAGAAAATCTCTGCGGAGGGAAACAGCCCCGTTGCCCCGCCTGAGGAACCGCACCTGGCATGGGGCGGATTCCTCGGCTGGTACACTCAGCCGGAAGGTGGCTCCCTGTTTGATTTTACAACGCCAATTAACCTCGCCGTCACCCTTTACGCGCGCTGGCTTTTTGACAAAAACCTCCTGGCGGACTGGCTGGGGAAGCAGAGCGGCGGCGGCAGCGAAGATGATCCGCTGAAGCTGTTGATAAACATAAACCTTGACACCGGCTGGCAGGAGTTGCTGGAAGTCATCGAAGAGGCGCAAAAATATGTCGAACTTGATCTTTCCCGATGCGGCATGGGCGGGGCAGTTTTTAACCCAGGCGGCATTAAAGCCGGTAAGGACAAAATCGTTTCCATTGCGCTGCCCGATAAAGCCGCGGGAATAGCGCCCGGAAATTCCGAAGCCACAAGCGCATTTAACAGCTTTTCCAACCTCAGGTCATTCAGCGGCGCGAACCTTGCCGCCATCGGCGCTTACGCCTTTTACAACTGCGCGAAACTCAACCCCGACGCCCTTCCCGCAAGCGTAACAAGCATAGGCAACTACTCATTTTACAAATGTACGGAAATGGAGCTTACCGAACTACCAGATGGAATTACATCTATCGGCAATCATGCCTTCGACGGCTGTACAAACCTCGCCCTTACGGAACTTCCCGACGGCTTAACAAAAATAAACAGCTACAGCTTCCAGGACTGTAAAAACCTTGAGTTAATCGCCCTGCCCTCGGGCGTAACAGAAATATGGACGTACGCTTTCAGCGGCTGCACGAACCTTGCCCTTACCGAACTTCCCCCGGCTGTCAAAACCGCCCAGACAAATATTTTCAATGGCTGTTCCAGCCTTGCTCTTACCAGCCTGCCTGAAACTCTTACTTCTATTGGAAGCAACACTTTCAGCGGCTGCGCAAGCCTTACAGAAATGACCTTGCATGATAAAATGAATAATATAGGAAACAGCGCGTTTAGCGGATGCGGCAATCTTGAATTTTTTACATGCCTTGCTGAAAAGCCTCCAAAATTGGGTACAAATGTTTTCTCCAAAGCCCATTCTGGACTTAAAATCAAAGTTCCGGCGGCAAGCATTGAACTATACAGGAAAGCGGACAATTGGAGCGCTATTGCAGACAAGATAATATCGATTGATTAATGGGTATTATTACCGCCCGTTTTTATGTATATTTGATGAGGGAGATTAATGTTATGGAAGCATCTTTAAAAATCTATACTGACGGCGGCTGTTCCGGCAATCCAGGGCCGGGCGGCTGGGCGTATGTCATGGTAGTGGAAACTTTCCAGGGCGTAAAAGTCCTGGAAGAAAACTCCGGCGGCGAAAAGGATACCACCAACAACCGCATGGAGCTTAGGGCGGTAATTGAATCGCTGAGGGCGCTTAAAGCGGCAAGCGGCAATCCCCAGAACGCCGTTCCCCGCCGTGCCGTCATCCTCACCGATTCCCAGTATGTCCAAAAGGGCATAACCGAATGGATACACAATTGGAAAAAGAACGCATGGCGCACCAGCAACAAAAAGCCGGTGAAGAACCAGGATTTATGGATGGAACTCGATTCCCTTGCGGGCGAATTAACTCTTGGATGGGAATGGGTGGAAGGCCACGCGGGAGTCGAGTTCAACGAACGCTGCGACAGGCTGGCGCAGGAAGCGATTCGGAGGCAAAATGGGTATGTTTAAGGAAGAAATCACCTTGGAAAATGTTTTTGACAGGGCGAAGGCCGATCACGGATCTTTAAAAGAGGAAGAAGTCCGCGCTTTGAAAATTGAGGCAATACCCGATACCGGAGCGTGGAGTCTGGTTATTAATGAAGACGTGCGTCAAAAATTAGGGCTTGCCATTAAAAGAAAACGCTGGTCCACGCTCGCGGACGGTACATCAGGCACTTACGATGTAACCGATTCAGTAATAGTCCAATGGAAGGATCGGGATACAGTGGTTCCGGCCATAGTACTGCCCGGCGCGAAAGATATACTCCTGGGCGCTATGCCGCTTGAAGGTATGGACTTAATGGTTGATCCTGTGCATGGAAAACTGGTCGGCGTTCACGGCGAAGAACCTGAGTACATGATTCTGTAATTAGGAATTAGGAGTGAGGAATGAGGAATAAACTGCGGTTAACAAGCGGTAAGCTATTCCTAACTCCTAATTCCTCCTTCCTAATTTTTTTCCTGTTCACTGTTCATTGCCGCGTTCAGCAGTTCAACCAGCTTCGCCGCCTGTTCTTTGGTTAAAGTGATGCCTTTCCCCATCTTTTCATGATCCGGCGACCAGTCGCGTATATCAAGCTTGGGAGTCCTGCCGTTCCAGGAGACCATGTTCAGTTCTTTTCTCCAGCCGCCCTTTTCCTCGGAAATAACCCCGCAAGATTTGACAATATCAAATGTTATCTCAGCCATGATTTCTCCTACTTGTACAATTTATATATTAGGTATAGAATAGCATAATCCCACTAGAAAAAGGAAGAACTATGCCAGAGAAAAAGATGATTGACGGAAATACCGCGGCGGGGTATGTTGCCCACGCGTTGAGCGAAGTAATCGCCATTTACCCGATTACCCCCTCCAGCCCTATGGGCGAACTCTCCGACGAGCTGTCCGCCCAGAAAGTCCCGAATATCTGGGGAACCATCCCCGATGTCGTGGAAATGCAGTCCGAAGCGGGCGCGGCTGCGGCGGTGCACGGGGCGCTGACAACAGGCGCGCTGTCCACCACTTTTACCGCCTCCCAGGGCCTTTTGCTGATGATTCCCACCATGTACAAGGTCGCGGGAGAACTCACTTCGACCGTGTTCCACATTTCAGCCCGCGCTCTGGCAACGTCGAGCCTTTCGATTTTCGGGGATCACCAGGATGTCATGGCCTGTCGGCAGACCGGATGGGCAATGCTCGCCTCGAACAGCGTGCAGGAAGTTATGGACCTCGCCCTTATCGCCCACGCCAGCACCCTGCGTTCGCGCGTCCCCTTCCTTCACTTCTTTGACGGTTTCCGCACCAGCCATGAATTGCAGAACGTGGAAGAGCTTTCCCACGATGTGATGCGCCAGATAATCGATAACGATCTGGTGGCAGCCCACAGGGAACGTGGCCTTAACCCCGAAAATCCCCGTATCCGGGGGACAGCCCAGAACCCGGACACCTATTTCCAGGGCCGCGAAGGGGTGAACAAGTACTACCTCGCCGTGCCGGGCATTGTGCAGGCGGAGATGGACAAGTTAGCCAAAATCATCGGGCGCTCGTATCATGTGTTCGATTATTACGGCGCGAAAGACGCGGAAAAAGTGATCATCATCATGGGTTCCGGCGCGGAAACCTGCGAAGAAACCATTGATTACATGATTTCAAAAGGCGAAAAAGTCGGCATGGTAAAAGTCCGCCTGTACCGCCCCTTTGACGTAAGCCTCTTTATAAAGGCCCTGCCCTCCACGGTAAAGGCCATTGCCGTCCTCGACCGCACCAAAGATCCGGGCGCGATTGGCGAACCCTTATACGAAGATGTCCGCACGGCGATCTCCGAGGCTCATGCCAACGGCAGTTTCTCCGCCCACCCGGTTGTGCTTGGCGGGCGCTACGGGCTTGGTTCCAAAGAATTTACCCCCACAATGGTCAAAGCTGTATTTGACAACCTTTCCGGCAAGAAAATCGCCAACTTCATCGTCGGTATTCATGACGACGTGGAACACAAGAGCCTGGAATACGATCCGCATTTTGTGCTGGAAGAAGAGGGGCTGAACGAAGCCCTGTTCTACGGGCTTGGCGCGGACGGCACGGTCGGAGCGAACAAGAACTCGATCAAGATCATCAGCGAGGCGAAACCCGAACTCAACGCGCAGGCGTATTTCTCCTACGACTCGAAGAAATCGGGCGGCTTTACCGTATCGCACCTCCGCTTCGGCAAGGGCCGCATTAGAAGGCCGTACCTTATCAACTCTGCGGACTTCCTCGCCTGCCATAAATTTTCCTACATGGAAATGTACAATATGCTCCCGAAAGTCAAATCGGGCGGCACCTTCCTTCTTAACAGCCCCTTCAAAGCGGCGGATGTATGGAAGAATATCCCCGTTGAGGCGCAACAGCACATAATCGACAAAAAATTGAAGTTTTATGTTATCAACGCCGCCGAGATTGCCCGGAAGACCGGCATGGGCAACCGTATCAACACGGTCATGCAGGCCGCCTATTTCAAGATTTCCGGCATATTAGCCGAAGCCGACGCGGTAAAACGCATGAAGGAACATATCGAACATTCCTACGGCAAGAAGGGCAAAGACGTAGTTGAAAAGAACTACAAAACTGTTGACGAGTCATTGAACGCCGTTGAAGAGGTAAAGTACCCCTCCAAGACCGAAGGCGACATCCACATGAAAGTTCCTTTTGCCACCGCAAAGGACAGTTGGATAAAAGACACATTGGGGACAGTATCGTTCCAGAACGGCGATTCCCTGCCTGTCAGCAAGATTCCGGCAGACGGAACCTTCCCGACAGCGACTACCCAGTACGAGAAACGCTCTGTCGCCGAGCGCGTTCCCATTTGGCATCCCGACGTTTGTATACAGTGCGGTAACTGTACGGTCGTATGCCCCCATGCCTGTATGCGCTTTAAGAACCTTACCGATGACCAGGCCGCGAAAGCGCCGAAGGGCTTCCAGACCGCCGAAATTAAACCGAAGGCTGTTGCCGGACAGAAGGCGACGCTGGTTATCGCCTGCGAAGACTGCTACAGTTGCGGCGTCTGCTTCAATGTCTGCCCCATGTCCAATAAGAACCAGGAAAAACCCGCGCTGTCATGGAAATCTTACGCGGACGATCATGAATTCCATAAGGAACAGGTCGCGGTGTGGGATTACTTCCTTTCATTGCCCGAAACGCCTGCCGGAGAACTTAAAAACGCGAAAGCGCTCGCCTACAAGCGGCCCCTGTTTGAATTCTCGGGCGCGTGCGGCGGCTGCGGTGAGACTCCTTACATTAAACTGATGTCTCAGCTTGTCGGCGACCGCTCGATTATCGGCAACGCCACAGGCTGTTCCTCGATATACGGCGGAAACCTCCCCACCACTCCCTACGCGCAGAGGGCCGACGGGCGCGGGCCGGTATGGTCAAACAGCCTCTTTGAAGACGCCGCCGAATTCGCCATGGGCTTCCGGCTTACCAGCGACAAGCTGGCGATCCACGCCCGCGAAATGGCAGAAAAAGCAAAAGGCGAAGGCATTGCCGCAGGAATCATCGACAAAATCCTCTCCAACGATCAGGGGGACGACGCGAAGATCGACGAAATGAGGAAAAGCATCGACGAACTCAAAGCGGCGATTAAAAACGACTCAAAACCCACGGCGAAACTGCTGTACTCCCTTGCCGATTTCTTTGTAAAGAGATCGATCTGGGGCTTCGGCGGCGACGGCTGGGCATACGACATCGGCTTCGGCGGTCTTGACCATGTACTCGCCTCGGGCAAAAACGTGAACCTTCTGTGTCTGGACACCGAGGTCTACTCCAACACCGGCGGCCAGATGTCAAAGGCGACCCCGGTAGGCGCTATCGCCAAGTTCGCCAACGCAGGAAAGGAAATTACCAAGAAGGACTTAGGCGCGATAGCGATGAGCTACGGCTATGTGTATGTCGCCAAGATTTCGCTCGGCGCGGACATGAACCAGACAATCAAAGCCTTCCGCGAAGCGGAGTCCTACGACGGCCCGTCGCTTATCATCGCCTACTCGCACTGTATCAACCACGGCATCGACATGAGCAAGGGCCTTGAGCACGGCAAGGCGGTAGTCACCAGCGGCCTGTGGCCCCTGTACCGCTACGACCCCAGGCTCAAAGAGCAGGGCAAGAACCCCTTCCAGCTTGACTCCAAGGAACCCTCCACCAGTATTGAGGATTTCATGTACAGCGAAGTCCGCTTCAAGAGCCTCAAGCAAGCCGACCCCGCGCGCGCCGACAGGCTGCTTTCCATAGCGAAAACTCATGCGGAAAGGGTTTGGAAAGAGTACAAGTACCTGGCGGAAAGACCCTTCTAAGAATTAGGAATTAGGAGTTAGGAATTAGGAATAAAGCTACCAAGACAGCTATTCCTAATTCCTCCTTCCTCATTCCTAATTTCTTTGTCAGGAGCAGCCTTAAAAGGTCAAAGTTGGCTAATATTGCAGAGAGGTGAATAGTTACCCTGTTATCTGTAATTTTGGAAAAAACACTTGTGCTATTTTTAGATTTAAGATAAATATAGAATGGAATGTGAGCGCAACCCACTTTTACAGGTAAACTATGCTTCGTGAGGAACAAAAATGCTGGATTTTTTAGATGTATCTTTCGTCTGTAAGGATGATTTTATTTCAAAATTACAGGAAATTTATAAAGACGATGACGATTTTGGTAATATGGAACTCTTGATACCTTTACCACTGGATGAATTATTAAACCGTCTGAAAAAAAATGTCTGGTTTGTAATAGAGCGTCCCTATGTGGATCGCCATTACCGAGATACATATTATACCTTTTTTTCCTCAAAATTTAAAAAAACCGGCAGAAATTGCATCAGGGTTCATATATTTGAGGGAAAAATAACGGAAAAAGAATTACTGGAAAAAGAATTACCGGATGAAACTATTAAACTTAATGATAGATATCTGGGTTACTTTATTATCCGTCCGCTAACGCATTATATTTTGGGCAGATCGTTAATTTCTCCGAAAGCGCTAGTAACAAATAATTTTGTCTGCTGCCTAACGAAAGATCAGGTTTCATTACTGGGTAAAAATCTTACTGTTTATGGTTTTCCGCATATTGCTCAGGACGCGGAAACCCATACTTGTGCCGAGAGCGCATTGTGGAGTTATATTGAGTATTTTGGGACAAAATACTCACAGTATAAACCATTGCTACCTTCAAAAATAATTAAGACACTTTTGGATAGTACAGAACATAGGATATTACCTTCAATAGGACTAACGGAAAAAGAATTGGCAAAATGCTTAAATGATAATGGGTTTCAATGTCAAATTCATGACAATGCTTCAGATTCCGGAACAACTCAGTTTTTTCAGCTATTAAGGACGTATGTTGAATCCGGAATACCTTTGTTGCTATTTTTAGAAAATGAAAGAGACGCTCATGCTGTTTTGGTAATCGGGCATGAAATGGATGAAGCTTTTTATGATTTAGGTAAATATGTTAACCACTCTTTGGAAGATCCATGGATGGATACATCATTTGTAGACAAAAAAATGGTATTTATTGATGATCATTGCCCCCCTTACCAAATTGCCAATATTTCCGAACCCACCGCTCATTACAACAATGAAATGAAGGACATGAACATTAAGTCCTTTATTGTTACCTTGCCGGTGCATATGTTTCTTGTAGCGGAAAAAGTTTATGATCTTTTAGGTATAATTTTTAATGATCCAGATGTTGGACTGCAAACATCCGGGGGAAAATGGATTACCAGACTATTGCTTACTGGCAGCCAGTCATTTAAGAATTTCCTTTCAAATTACGATAATCAAATGGTGAAGGAAATAAAAAATTCCTTATTATATTTATCGTTACCGAAATATATCTGGTTATGCGAACTGTACAAAGCGGATAATTTTAAAGAAAATGGATATTGTTCCGGACTGTTATTAATAGACGCTACCAGTAACGGTAAATCGCTTACACCGGTTCTATTTTACGCTAAAGAAGATAAGTTATTTGATCATGATGGCGGGGCTTGGAAAAAAGGTGATGATATAGTATCTTTTAAAATGTCTACTTACAAGAACAATCTAAAGGGAGAATGGAGCAAATGGCAAAGTGGAATGAGCAGTTAAACGAGAAGTTTCTTCAGATGATGAAGGGAAATGGCGAGTCCGTTACATTTACATCGGAAGAAGTCACAGCAAGCAGGGAACGGTACAATAACTTTGAGAAAGTTGGTAAAACAGAATCGAGAGTTCGAAAAGAACGGGCACTGGCAGCAAAAAAACCTCCTGTGTATTTATCCTTCTAATTTCTTTCTCGCGGGTATCTGTCGTTATTTATTCTACGATAGATAACAGACCCGGGGATGCCGCATTGTGGTGTTTCCGGGCTTTTTTGTTTGTTTGACATAATATTGAAACTTTGACATTAATAAGAATAAAGTAGTATTATGGTAGCATGATAACCAAGACGAAAAAGTCAGTTTCACTGTCAAATGCCCTATTGCAGGAAATTGCGCTGACTAACAACGATAAAAATCTTTCAGAATATATAGAGAAAGCCCTAATACACTACATGAATTTTCTCAAACGGCAGGAACGCGGCATGAGGGATATGGAAATTATTAATGCCAACGCGAAACGTTTTAAAAAAGAGGCGGAGGAAAACCTGAAATTCCAGGCGATGCGATGAAACGCGGCGAATTCTACCGCGTATTCGGAACAAAAGCTCGGCATCCTGGGACAGGCATTATCCATTGCATTAGGAATTGACGGTGAGTTGTATTGAATCGGCTGTTATGTTATAAGACAGTCGAAACGCCTGTTAATGTCATCTTGTATATTTTGCCTGAGATTGCCAAGCAAGCCGGAAATCATGGCGGGATTCATTGCGGAATCAGCGGAATTAATGGAAGAAACCGCCTCATTTGAAGGAACCAGTAATTGAAAAGCGGAAACCCCTAAAACACCAGCCAAATTATTCAGCATTTTATCGCTTACCCATGTCCTGCGCCCCTCTATTCTCCTGATCATTTGAACAGAAACATCCGCCAGTTCAGCCAGCCTTTCCTGGCTGATATTCAGCGCTTCCCTTCTGGCTTTTATATTGGCGGATAAAAAAACCCGCAAAGGCTCCGGTTTTATGGCTATTCCCCTTATTTTTCAATCGTATATTGATATTGACACTTGACAATCCAATTTTGATAATGCATAGTAGTATCAATATTGACACATTAGTCCAATATTGATAGCCGTTTTTTAAGACACGGCAGATTTTTATTGGGTGTCATTTTTTTTTAAGGAGTAACGAGAGTATGAGAAAACTGATTATTTTGGCCCTGTTATTTATCCCTGTTTTTGCTTTTGCCCAGAATTCAATATTACTGGAACAGGCATTGGATAATTGCGCCGCGCAGTTTAAAAACCAGCTTCCACGGGGAGTAAGGGTCGCCATCTTAAGGATTGAGGCTAGATCCGACGGGCTTTCGGAATATGTTACCGACAGTCTTTCAGCCAAATTAGTCGCCCAGAACCACCTTACCGTGGTTGAGCGGGGCCGGACGCTGCGGGCGCTGGAAGCGGAACAACGCTACCAGATGTCCGGGAATGTAAGCGATGAAACCGCTACGATAATCGGTAAACAATTAGGGGCGGAAATGGTTGTTACCGGTTCAATAACGCCCCGGGGAGATCTATATAGTTTAAATATTCGGGTAGTCCATGTAGAAAGCGCCCGGATACAGAATCAATGGTCAGCCAATAATATTCGCATTGACCCCTCTCTCTCAAATCTGGCTATGCCTGTTATTACCGCAATTGTCCGGTTTGCCGGAACCGCCCTGGAAATTAACGATCAGGACGCTCTGATTCAGGATTTACAGCGGGCTTTGGAATATAACAAGGTCTTAATGGAGATACTTCCCGCAGATGAAGCCCCTGCGGGTACGGATTACAACTTCCTTATCACCCTTAGGATAAACTCCCGTACTTCAATGCAGGTTGCGGACCTTACCGTGGCTTTCCGCCGGGGCAGCAGGGTTCTGAAACAGTCGGACCGCCATACTTTTAGCGAAATGAACACGGAATATATTGTCCGCAAAAGCGGGGAATATATCTATAACGACAGGGCGTTTTTTCAATCCCTGCCTGGAATAATAGCCCAGCAATAAAGAATATAAAGGAGCAAAGAATGAAGACACGTTACCTGTTTTTGACGGTTATTTTAATGGCGCTGATTTTGCCTTCCCTGGAAGCCCAGGCAAAAAAAAGACTTGCCATTCTGCCCTTTTCCGGGGGTGAAGCCCAGGACGGAGAAACCATTTCGGTTCTCCTCTCCAGGCAGCGGGCAATGCTGAACGCATTTACTGTCCAGCCGCGCAACAGCGCCATAGACCGTATAATGGGGGAACAGCAGTACCAAAGGCAGTCGGGCCTTATCAACTCCGACGCGATCAGCGCAATCGGCAAACTGAACACGGCGGATCTGGTTGTATCGGGCTATATCGCCAAATTGAGCGACACCAACCTGATACTCATATCCATCATTGACGTTACCGAAGTCCAGCAAATCGCCGGGGTTTACCAAACGTATAGATCTATTGAGGAAATCCGAGATCTGCTCCCGAACTTGTCACAACGTTTGGTTGAGTCGAGCCGTAAAAATTTTCAAAATATGCCCGGCCTGGCTATACCGTCTTTTTCCGTGCCGAGGAATGTAAACGCCAACGACGCGATGGTGCTGGCGCAGATACTGGCGACGGAAATTGTCAATACAGGTAAATACGCGGTATTTCCCCGGACCAAATCGGTGGAGGACGTGATAAAGGAACACGAGTTTCAGCGTTCCGGCCAAACATCCGGGGCAATGGCCCTGGGAACGAGCCGGAATATCGAGTATATACTTGCCAGCAGCGTCATGAGTTTGGGAAGGATGAACCTGTTTAGCGCGCAGATACTCACCATAGAACGGGGTGAGATGATAGTCGGGGCGGATCGGGAATACCAGAACATTGCCGACGGCCTGAACAAAAACCTGATGAAGCAGATAGCCGAAGAACTGATGGCAGGGAGCGGCGGCACTGTTTCCAACCCGGCCCCCGGACCGGCAGTAACGCAGAAACCGGTAAAACAGCCGAAGGAACCGAAAGAGGTTGATCCCGAAGCGGCCAAAAATGCAAAACTGTGGACATTGGGCGCTTCCGTGGGCAGCGCGCTTGCGCCGCCGTGGCTGATCGGCACGCTGCACGGGACTATTGCGCCAGCGCGCCATTTTTTTTTGGAAATTGGCAGCGACTTTGGCATAGTTACCCTGTATGAGGATGTGGACAGTTATTTTTCAATATATCCCTTTGCCCATGCGGCAGGCTTCGTGCCTTTTGGGGATAAAGGCGGCTGGTACATCGGAGCCGGAGCCGGCCTAATGATCGTTTCATACGGCTTCCCCGAAGGAAGCTACTCGGACACTATTTTTGCCGTTGACTTCATTACCGGTGTTAATTTGTTTAATTTTCTTGACATTTCCTACACCTTGCGGACAGATTTTGGTATGACCGGCGGAGAAGGGGCGGGGGCAAGCAGTAAAATTTCCGTAGGCTATGTCTACAGGTTTTAATAAAAGGAGTTACAAAAATGAATAAAACCAGAACGTACGTATTTTCTTTACTATTGGCAGCATTAATGGTTACGGCGTGCACCCTTGAAGGTGACTTGGAAACGGTAAAGAGGAGGGCTGGGATCGAGGTTGATGATCCGTATGATCCGTATAATCCGTCTAATAATCAACTCAGCGCTCCGTCGGGTGTAATGACTGAGGGAGATACGGGCATTATCTATATATGGTGGAACGAGGTATCAGGAGCTTCCGGATATAATGTATACCGCAGTTCAAGCGCTTCCGGTTCCTTTAGCAAGATAGGATCGGCATATTATGAACCGTATTATATGGATGCCAGCGTGAACGCAAATACCACCTATTATTACAAAGTATCCGCCTACAATAGTTCTGGGGAAGGTCCCCAGTCTTCGTATGTTTCGGCAAGAACGGATTCTTCTTCAAGTTCGGGAGGAGCGCCTAACGCTCCGTCAAGTGTAACCGCTTCGTCTTCATCGGCATCTTCAGGCAGTATCAACGTAAGCTGGTCATCGGTATCTGGTGCCAACGTATATTATGTGTACCGCAGTTCAAGCGCTTCTGGTTACTATAACATGATAGGAACGGCATATACCACCTCTTATACCGACACCGGGCTGTCCGCAAATACCACCTATTATTACAAAGTATCTGCCTCCAACAGTTATGGGGAAGGTTCCCAGTCTTCGTATACTTATGCAACAACGGGTTCTTCTTCTTCCTCATCCCCATCCAGTCCCATCAATTTAACACTCAATCAAGAGTATTATAACACCCTGTCCGCCAACGCAACCCATACCTACCGGTTTTACGCAAGTTCAACAGGTTACTACTATATTCAATGGGATGACGCAGACACTTCTTATGGATACGGATACGCCGATATAAAAGTTGGCGTAAAAAATGATGGCTCTTCATCGTATATTGTTGATTTGACTGACACCGGTAACTTTATTCAATTCTATGCCTCAAGATCCGGGTATTACATCATAGAAGTGCGTGGATTAGACAGTTCCAGTAGCGGTCCCTATTATATAGGAGTTACTTCGGATTATTATTATTAAGTCATCGGTTTCAAACTGATGATCAGTTTCGCCCCGGTAGCTTCCTGTATCGGGGTGTCACTGTTTTAAGGAGTAACGTGGTTATGAGAAAACGGATTATTTTGTTTTTATCATTTTTAATCGCTGTATTACTTTTTGCCGCAAATGCCGTTTACGCCCAGTCAGCGGCTAGCGCTGACGCGCTTGCCCGCGACGCACTCCGCAGGCTGGACGAGGCCCTGAGCGGGAAGACAAGCGCCGCAAGCGCAACTGCCCAAAGAGCGGCGCCTCAAAGCCCTGCCCCGGTTCAGTCAACGAGGGGAGGGCAGGAACCGCGCTGGGTAATGGACCCCTATGCCGCGTATCCAAGGGACCGTTATCTGGCCGCAGTCGGGTTCGCCGCAAACCGGGCCGAGGCTGAGAAAAAAGCCCTGGCAGCGTTAGCCGCAATCTTCGGACAGTCGATACAGGCGGATTATGCCGCCGTTACAGTGTATTCAGAGGCGGCCTCAAAAGGGATAGTCAGTTCTTCGGAAAACACCAATATCAGGGACAGGGTTTCCACGTCCACGTCGTTTGACACGCTAATAGGCGCGGAAATCGGCAATGTCTGGGATGACGCGCGAGGTACGGTGTACGCTGTTGCCTATCTGGACAAGGAAAGGGCTGTTGCCGTTTACGGGAACATGATTCAAACGAATCTTAAAAATATTGAGAAGCTTACCGCCATGACCGCAGCCGAAAAGAACACGCTGGACGGCTACGCGCGGTACAGGCTCGCCGCGATCATTGCCGGCATAAACGCGAAACACGCAGTGGTTCTCGCGCAGTGCGGCGGCCCCACGGCAGAGTCGCTGAACCTGCCCGGCGCGGACGCGCTCAATATTGAGGCATCCAACATTATCAAAAATGTGACCGTTATTGTAAGCGTTAAAGGCGACAGCAGCAGCAGGATAAGGGACGCTTTTACAAAAGCCCTCAGCGGCGAGGGCCTGCGGACGCGGGGCAGTTCCCCTCCGTATACCATGGAAGTAAACGTTGACATGAGCGAGGTGTCATTTCCCAATAACCCCAATAAATTTTGCCGCTTCACTGTCAGCGCGGAGTTGATCGAAAACTCAACGGATACGGCGCTGCTTCCCTTCAACCTTACCGACCGCGTAGGCCATGCGACCTACGAAGGGGCGCAAAACGCCGCGTTCCTGCAAGCGGAAAAACTTATAGTGGAAAAATACCCTGCCGTGTTCAGGGAATATCTCGCGGGGCTTCTCCCCAAAAAATGATCCATGAAAAAGGGCATGCATGTGCCTTTTAATAAAAGTTTTGGTTATAAAAACCGAAAAGGAGTTTTTATGAAAGCGACATTGAATAAATTCAGTGTGCTGTTTGCCGTGATTATGATCGCGGCGCTGACGGGATGCGGATCATCCTCCGCAGCCGTGTCCAAAGGCCCGGACAACACGCCGGAGTGGCTGAACGATTTCCCGCCCGAAGACGTTCTTTGGGGTATAGGAATCGCAAAACAGTCTTCTCCCTCCATGTCCATGACAACGGCGGAGGCCCGCGCGAGGGTCGCCATCGCCCGCCAGCTTAGCACAAAGGTACAGGCAATGTTCACGGATTACAACCTTGACGCGGGAAATGTCAGGAACCAGGCCAATACCTCATTGCAGGAAGATGTCAGCCGGCAGATCACCAATATGGACGTTTCCGGAGCGCGACCAATCAAACGCTGGCAGGCCCCTGACGGCACGTGGTGGTATCTTGTCGAATTAAAGAAATCCGACGCCAGGAATAAAGTAGCCAGCATACTGGGGAACGAGGAAGCGGCGTTCGCCCAGTTCAAGGCGAAGCAGGCCCTTGATATACTGGACGCCAAGCTTGCAAAATCCGAAAAACCGGTACAGGTTGACAACTAAACAAAGAAAAGGGAAAATAGAAGAATGAAAAAAATAAGAGGCCTGTCTTCCCGCCGTGCGATTGCTAACTACGCTCTTGTTTTTTTCACTCTTCACTTTTCCTTTTTCCTTTGTATGGCGTGCAAAGGCGGCCCTCCGCCTGCTGCCGGCAATGACGTTTCTGCCGGGGCGGCGGCATCCTTCTTTCTTTCTTTGCCTGATAAGAACGGGCTTGTATTTATAGGCTCCGCCGGAAGAAGGTCAGATCCTAAAGAGACTTTGCAATTTGCCCTGGAAGACGCGGCGCGGCAGGTCGCTGTTTTTTATAAGGTTACGGGCGAATTTACCATCGTGAACAATATCGGTTCAGGGGCGTTTGATTATGTTCACGACACCTACACATCCCTTGATTACGACATTGAGGGATCAAAGCAGTACGCCGACTCCCTGCAATTCAACGCTGA
>Ga0268262_10001700_pt1 | contig 26730 bp, 30 predicted proteins | sample TergutNc150P3_FD_190354 | JGI IMG/M metagenome (GOLD analysis project Ga0268262, IMG submission 190354) | Nasutitermes corniger P3 segment gut microbial community from laboratory colony in Florida, USA - Nc150 P3 (SPAdes) (version 2) | ecosystem: Host-associated > Arthropoda: Insects >... | reverse complement strand
CTTGAGAAACCCGGTAAAGGCTGCAGATTTTCCTGAAAAGGAAGCCCGTGCCCTTACCGGCTGCTAATTACTACGAGAATTACTACTACAGATATGACAGAAAGAGAGGAAAGAACGCTCTTGGCGCTAAAAATTGAGTTATAAAGCCTATTCAGCCGTTTCATCGTTTTCAACATTGTTCCTCTGTTTGAATAGACAGGCTCCGCCCGTCTTATATTACAATTCTAGCAAAAATGTAAAAATAATGCAATAGGGAATTTGGGCTTTTTACCGAAAACCATTGAATATTGACATTAGAAAAAATGTATAGTATATTCTTTCTTGTAGGTTATAACATTTATTAAAGAGGGGATAAAAATGATAATAAATGTAGATGCTGAGGTAAACAAACACAAAAACTGTACCGAACGAGACAAGCTTGAAAGAACGATTCAAGAATACAAAAATCTCGCGCTCCAACACGCTCAAAATATCTCTCTGGCAGGGCAATATAATCTGGTGGCGCACAAACTGAGGGCAATTTGCGACAAGCTTCCGGACCCGCATCTAAAGAAGATGGCCAGCCACGCTCAAAACGTCCCTGTTAAAACTGTCAATATCACCGGCAAAGAGGCGGCAAAAATAGATGCCGCATGGAAGCAAAAAGCGGGAAATAAAAAGTCTTAAATTCATCTGTTTTACTTTTTTTTGTGTTTAGCTTTCTGTAATGTATGTTTTATTCTGTTAAGTAAATCTGATTGCTCGCAGGGCTTAGTAACGTAATCAGAAGCCCCAATCTCAAGGGCTTTCTTTCTTATGTTCTCATCGTCCATTGACGAGAAAAACATTATTGGGGTGGATTTTAAGGCGGCGATTTCCTTAATCTTGTTGAATACTTCCCAACCGTCCATTTCGGGCATCATGACATCAAGCATTATTACATCTGGAACAATATGTTTCCTCTCCAGAAATTCCAACGCTTCTTTTCCGGACTTTACGGTAAATATTTCATATTCATCATTTAATAATAACTCGGTAAATAAAAGATGTATTTCATCATCATCTACCAAAAGAATAGTTTTATGCGGTATTTTTTCTTCTGTATTAAGTTCTTCTTCCATAATATTATCTCATTATCCGTTTTATCTTAAAATTATACAATAAGAATTTATTTTTGTCAATAATTTTTTCGTGTTTCCTAAAAATACCTGCCCAAAATCGCCTTAACAGTACCGTCTTTAAATAATTTATCCAGGGCATTGTTAAGACTGCCTGTAAGCTTGTCATTACCCTTTTTCAGACAAAAAGCGATATCCTCGCCGGAAGAATTATCCGGTCCCGCCCAGGCGATTTGAAGACTGCCGTTTTCTTTTCCAATGTAATAAAACGCGGCGATATCGTCTGCTACGACCAAGTCCACCCTGCCCAATTTCAAGTCGTTGAAACAGTTGATTATTTTGTCGTAGGAAAACGGCGTAAACATAACGCCCTGATAACTCAGCCTTTCCGTAAAATACTGCGCGGTTGTATTGCCCTGAAACGCAGCCCGGTATCCGGCGATATCTTCCTCACTGTTAATTCTTATCAACGAGTCAGAGCGCGTAACAATAGTCATAAAAGTGTGAATGTATGGTTTTGTAAAACTATATCTTTCCTGCCTTCCTGGCAAAACGGTAATATTTACCGCTATGTCGTACCTTTGCGCGTCTAGCCCCGCCAGAATACCGTCCCATGCCGTATCAATAAATTTAACCTGAAGCCCCAATTTATCCGCCAGAGCTTTTGTCAGTTCTATGTCAAAACCCAAAAGATCGCCGTCCGCGCCGTAGTACTCCATCGGCGGATATCCGATTTCCACGCCTACGGAAAGAACGCCTTTTTCAATAGTCGGGTAATTGCCGCTTTTGGCGCAGCTAATGAACATGGCGCACAGAAGCGGAAAAATTAAAAACTTTTTCTTTATCATTCACAAGAATAGTACCCTATAATTAACTTTTTTGATATATTGAACATGATACGAGGAGCAATTAATGATAATAGGGATCGATATAGGCGCTACCACGACAAAGGCAGTTACCATTGAAAACGGCAAACTGACAAGAAGAGTCAAGACAAAAGCGATAGACGAGGTTACAGCCGCCACCGGCGCTTTCGGAAAGATCGTGCTTGAAAACGGCATAGATATAAAAACCATAGAAAAAATTAAAATTACAGGAGCGGGCGCTCCAAAAATCAAGAATGATATTTTCGGTATTCCCACAGAAAGAGTTAACGAGATAAACGCAATCGGCATAGGCGGAATGTTTTTGTCGGGCGAAAAAAATATTATCATTACCAACATCGGGACAGGGACGGTTATTATCGAGGCGGGAGACAAGGGCATTTCCCACTTCGGCGGCTCCGGCGTTGGCGGCGGGACAATATTGGGGCTTGCGAAGAAACTTCTGCCCACTGCTGAATTTTCAGGCATTCTGGAGCTTGCAAAAAACGGAAATCTTAGCAAGGTTGATCTATTGCTCAGCGACATTACCGATACCGGGATAAGTTTTTTAAGCAAAGAAAGCACCGCCGCAAATTTCGGAAAAATGCTTGACGCCGCCGGTCCACCGGATATAGCGCTTGCGATTATCAATATGGTGTATCAGGTAATAGGCGTTCTTTCTGTTTTCGCGGCAAAGGCGCGGAATACGGATCGCGTAATTGTTACGGGCAATGGCAGCAAGAATCCGATTGGGCAAAAAATATTAACAGATATTACCGGAATGTATGGGATTAAATTTATTTACCCCGAACACGCGGAGTACACAACAGCCGTCGGAGCGGGGATATAAAACTGAAGTTTTAGCCTTGCTTCTTTTGCGCAGGAAGCGAGATGAGGAAAAGCGTTCCCTTGCCTTCTTCGGAGCGAATTTTAATTGTGCCGTTTACTTCTTTTATTCTGTCACGGACAAGGTTTAAACCGATACCCCTGCCGCCATGAACGGTTTCAACATCCGCAGTACTAAAGCCCGGCATAAAGATCACTTTTAACAATGTGTCTTTATTGTCCGCTTCTTCTTTCTTGATTAGATTCTTTTGCAGCGCTTTTTGGGCAATCTTCTTGTAATCAATGCCGTTTCCGTCGTCGGAAAGTTTTACATGAACATGTTTGTGATCTTCCGAGCTTTTAATAGACAGTTTTACTATTCCGGTTTCGTTCTTGCCTCTTTTCTTGCGTTCTTCCGGCACTTCAATTCCATGTACGGCGGAGTTACGGATAAGCTGCATAAGAATATCTTTTACAACGCGCCTTGGACTGTTATCAAGCGCTTCAGGTTCTACATCTGTAGCCACAAACTTAATTTGTTTTTCCAAATCCTGAGCGACTCTGTCTGTGGTCTTGGCAAGCGATTCAACCAAAACTTTAACATTCTGCCTTTCTCCGCCGCCGCCGCTTGAATAAGACTGAAGTTTATTGATAATCTCTTTAAATTTTTCCCTTTCATCCGATATTTTTTCTATATCTACAGTCAGGTTCAGCATTTCAACAAACGGCACTTCACTTCCCTGCTCGCGCAGTTTTTTTATCTTCGATTCCAGATTATGCACCTTGTTGCCGAAAACATTTAATCCCAAAATTACAGCGTTTGATTTTATGGCGTGAACAGATTGATATATTTTTACAAGAGCGTCATGAGCGTTTAAACCGGAATTCTTTTGTATTTTGTCGATATTCCCGAACTCAACATCCATATCTTCCACGAAATCGCCGAATACAGCGGGTTCAACCTGGATAAGTTCAAAGACCGACTGCATTTCTTCCTGACGTCTGCCTTCTTCTTCAGCCAGTTTTTGCTGCAGTTCTACCCTTGTGGTTATATCGTAAACCGTTACCAATAAGAATACTTCTCCATGCCCCCGTTCTACAGTGGCAAAGGCGCATTGGAATACTTTTCTGTCGCCTGTTCTTGCATTTATATAATGCAGTTCATTCAACGGATTTATATCGTCAAGTATCTCCTGATCATAGTTGCGTTCCAGTACCATTCCAAAATAATCTAATATACCTGCCATTTCAGTTGGCGTAACAGAATCGGCTATTACATCCGTAAACAATTTGCCGAAAAGATTTTCTTCCGACAGCAGTTCCTCAAGATAACGCGAGTAGTGATCCTGTATAACGTAATTTTGATCCATGTAGAAAAGACCGATTTTCATGCTGTCTTTCATTGCGGCGATCTCATCGCGTTCCGCAAGGTAAGTCATATCATACAAACTTACAAGAGAACCGCTGGCAGTTCCTGGTAAACCGTGGGATGCCGCTTTAAAATACCTTTTCTGCCCGTTAAGAGAAAATTCCCAGTCTTCCGCGTAAAGGCTCTTGTTTGCCAACATCTGCCCGGCGAACGCTTTTAATGTTTTTCCGGGGAAAAGATCAATAAGCGGCCACCCTTGAACATTCGCCGGATCATCAACATTGCCCAACTGGGAAAGGGTTTTACTCGCGTAAACAACCTTGTTGTTTTCATCAACCATAGCGACAAAGTTTTCCGTTGTAGCAAGCAGGTTGTTAAATGAAGTTTGATGCTCAAGCGCCCTGCTCAGCGTGATAGTCGCAGACCTTGTAAGGATAATCATAACTACGCCGGCAAGAGTGCAAATAGCCCAACTTGTCACTGTAGCCAAAAACGTTACACCCGGTCCCGCAACAGGAGTGCCTCTTATAACCAATATACCGATTAAAATATTCTGCAAAATAATATATACAAGGGTTCTATAAAAACTGTAATATACACAACTGAGTCCGCAGAAAGCAAGACAAATATAAAGATAATAAGAAGAATGCCAGCCGCTAAGCATCATTAATACCGTGTAGAACAAAAACAAAACAGCGGGTATATTTGACGCAAGCTTTTTTAAATTCTGCGCGGTTCTGACTATTGAAACCAATATAATAAAAGCCACCAGTATGATTAATCCGGCAATGGAATAATCAATTGTTATTCCGGCCATCATTGTTTCAATAATAAATAAGCCGCTTAAAAAGAAAAGCAACAAAATAGAGAGAGTGTTTGCGTTGTTTATATATTTTTCTCTTTTTACCTTTTTTTCTGCCATGTACTAAACATCCTTAAAGACCCGAAATAACAGCTACCGGGTAAGATAAATTATCCACTGCGACTATTTGAGTAGCGTTGGGGATAACGGTAAGATTGATATCCGTATTCTGAATATATTCATTGTCCAACTGGATCCACATTTTCTTGTCCGATTGGACAGAAATCTTTTTCCCTTGCAAATATATGCCGTTTCTCGGACGCTTTCCCCTTGAATATTTGCGCATCGAAAACATTGTTTTAAGCGCGCCGCCCGATTTAATAAGCGCAATATCCAACAATCCGTCATTCGGCACAGCGTCAACCAAACCTGTCTTTTTTCCGGCATAGTACGGCCCGTTGGCGACATGTATAAGGCTGTATTTCCCGCTGTAATCTACATCGTCAATGGAAATTACATAATTTTGCTCGGTAATTTCCTTATCAAACGCCGTAAATATATAATTAAAGAAATTGGATATTTTTGAAAAGAAGAAAAAGCTACCTTTTCCAAGACTGGACTTTAGCGCTCTTACCTTCGCCGCCATAGCGGAGTTAAGCCCGATATAACAGGAATTTAAAGCGTAATTTACTCCCCATCTGATTAAGTCCGTATCAAGGGCTCCCGCCGTAACAATGGAAGGTATGTCAAGGAATTTATCAACTTTTACATCTCCAAAGATATGTATAAAGTCGTTTAACTCACCATGAGGAACAGCCGCTACCTGCATATTCGGATAATGGGCGGCGGCATTTATGCAGTCATATAAAATTTCTTCTCCGCCTACGGCATAGACGCGCACAGTATCGCCGGGGGTCGCTTTTTCAACAGCATCATTAATTATCCCGATTGCGTTCCTGCGGTAACGGGACATTTGTATAGAAAAATCAGGTTTATCCTGTGTTCTGAAAAATTCCCCTATGTGGTCAAGTATGCCGTCCATTTTCCATTGCTGACTGAAAAAGGCCTTTGGATCGAACACAAAAACATGCTTCATACTTTATCCTGATTTATTTCTCAGGGTCCAATTCAATGGCCACCATCAAGTGAAAAATGTCATCCTCATAGACTTTATGAGGAATGCACAATATCCGGGTTTGCTTACTGGGCCAAGCAATTGAATGTTCTTTTCCTTTTATTATAGTAGGAATAGAAATAACTATCTTTTCCCCGTTCGGCACTTTAGGTTTAATGTTTCCGGCAATGATGTTGTTTATTTCGCCTACAGCGTCAACTACATCGCCGTCAATTTCCTTATGCCCGGGACCGGCAAGGATATCTGTCAATTTTATTGCCAGATCCGCCTTCATTGAGACAATTACTGCCCCTTTTACCGCTCCCGAAAGACCGATAACGGCTGAAATATCCCATTCCATCTGTTTTTCGGGATCCAGAAAGTGGGGATGCCTTGGGCTAGCGACTAAACCGCAAAACTCCTTGAAGGTGTTTACGGTTACCTCTACAAACGGTTCTACATAATCGTTGAGTTCTACTGCCATGGTTATATCCTAAATAAACGTAATTTTGCCAATTTACTTTTGAACAAGTCAAGTTTAATCGGCTTTGTAATATAATCAGTGGCGCCGTTCTTTAACGCTTCGATAACGTTAATTTTGGACGCCTCGCTGGTTACCATAATAATAGGTAATTCTTTGTATTGATCCATTGCTCTAATTTGCTTTAGAAAATCAATACCCGACAATCTGGGCATATTCCAGTCAAGTAAAATTAAATCAACTTTCTGAGAATCAAGAAGCGCAAACGCTTCTTCCCCGTCTTTTGCTTCAACGAAATTACAGGCGGACTCTAAACCGGAAAAAACGCCCTTTACGGTGTTTCTCATAATCCTGGAATCGTCGACAATCATTATTGTTACTCCGGCAGGCATAACACCTCCTTAAATGTTATATATTATAATGATACTATACAATTATCGTAAAAACAAATCAAAATGTACAGTATTTTCTGTTATTTTTATTAAAATTCACTTTTTTCGACCCGCCAGGAGACAGTCCAGTTCCAATCATGGGGAAAATCGGGAGATGCGGCTTTTATGCTCAATCTTCCATGCTTAAAACGAGCTGCCGCGCTTACTGAAAGCTCCCAAACGGAGTCTTTATTGGCGAACGCCGAATAGCCTATTTTTGACTTAATTTGCAAATTCCCCGGAGAAAGGGTCAATTCGCAAGCGCCTCCGGCGGTGTTAAAATCCCGTTTTCCCGTTCCCGGGTATGGAGAAGGGCTGTCATCGGAGGAAAACCCTTTAATTGAGCCTGAAAAGTTAACGCCAAGGGAACCGGTTTTCGCCATCTGCGGAAAAAACAACGATAAACCCAGATTTCCCGAAAGACTGTCGGTAATCTTCTTGGGGTTATCGGCATTTCTGTCCGCCGAAATTGATATTCTTGCCGGCATAAAAGGAGAGCTTTTTTTCGTTCTTGCCGGAAAACGGTATAAAAAACCGGATGAAGAGCGGGTAAAAGCCTCGCCGGCACCCGGCCCCCGAACCATTGTGTTTACCCGTAACAGAGAACTGCCTTTTCCCTTCCATTCCGCTTTTACGGCGTTTCTTAAGCCCGCTCCGTGGTTTGCGCCGTCCCTGTAAATAAAACGTTCCCCGGCTCCGTCAACCGCAAACGAAACCGATAACGGCCGCTCTCTTGTCCCAAAAGGCAATAACGGCGTCAACATTATCCCAAAATTACCATAAATATCATTGCCCCACGCAAAAGTTTCCGAATACGCCAAATCCGCACTTATTGAAAAATTCGGGCTGTTAAAAAGAAGCCCGGCGGCGGAAAGCCTGAAATCCCTTTCGGGCAGGGGCGGCGGGTCGGAAAACCACGAACTGCTTTTTGCGGCGGGAAGTTCCGCCCGAGTGTAAAAACCTTCTATTAATAGCCCGGTCTTTTTGGCAAAGGCAAAGTCCAGTCCGCCGCCGAAAGAAGACGAATATTTTTCAATTTCGGTCTGAGCGGAAACAAAACCCCTCATTTTCACGTTATTTTGAAGGTTTAAAAAAGGGCTTGATAAATAAAGATACGCCTCGTCTTCTTTGGTAGAGGATGCGGCGGTTTTTAGATCGGCTATTATTGGCTTGTGGTTTTCCGGGTAAGGGGCGGAACGAATCCACGGATTGCGTATTCTAGCCGGAAGCCCCCATTCATCAAGCACGCCGTAAAGCAGCCTTGATCCGGTGGATTTATGATACAAGCCCCCTGTAAAATTGGTAACCCATTTTTCGGGATCACCCCAGATTGCGCTCAACGGCGGGGCAAGCTCAAATTTAAGCGGCCGCCTGTCAAGAACACCGCCCCGCATCACAAGCCCGGGAGAGAGTAAATTGAGCTTAATCTCACCCCTGTTGTTAAGGGTTTTACTGTCTTCCCACGATCCGCTCCAGAACAACGACCAGTTGAAAGGTGTCGAACCGGAGGTTTGCGGTTCCGGACCTTCCGCAAAGAGAACCACGCCGCACAAAAAAACCACGGCAAAGAAAAGATAATTTTTCATACGTATATATATGCGCGGACATGTGTTTTTGCTTTACTTTAGCGGAAAAAATTTTGAAAAAAGAGGAAGAATTTTGGGGTGGCAGATGTCAAAAAAGATGGCTTAAACCGGGGTTTCATGGTAAGCTTTAAGCGGGAGACGAAAATGACAGAAGATCAACTTGCATTAATTGCCTTTGGTATTATTTCTTTGTTGTGCTCAGTATTCATACTAACCTTGAAACCAAAAATAATAAAAAAGAATTGGCACAGCCGTTCCGAGAAAATAGAAATATTTCTACTTAGAAGTTCCAAAATTAGTGGCATATGTTTTTTGCTTTTAAGTGTATTTTGGTTTGTATTAATTTTTTTTATTTGACAAAACAGCCCGTAGTGCCGGCTAATTCAAAAGGAGTATAAAATGATAATAATAAAAAAGAAAGATATTGTTATTATATTATCAATTTCAATTATTATTTCAATAATTTCACAAATATCTATTTATTATCTTATACAAAATAAAATTATTTTTTTATCAATTTAGTTGTATTTATTGTTTTTGAAACTCTATTAATAATATTATTGATTAAAATAAGGTCAAAGTATTGTTAATATGTGGATACACCCAATGCCATACACCGGTTTTCATACAAAAAAACGATTGCCAATATTTTTTATTTACATTAATATAACAATTAAGTGCCGGATATCACAATAGGGTGATTGATATTAGGGTGTGTACCAGAACAGGAGGTCTAAGCCATGTCGGAAAATTTTGATTTTAATAAAATAATTAAATTGCCTGCAATTAATGAGGTGAATCGATTAGTTGAAACCATTTATATTAGCTATTACAGAGCTCCAAAAGACATGAAGATTGATATCATTGAATTTGACAATAACTGTTTTTTTGGAGTGTGTAACTATGGAATATGGGGACCGGATCAAGGTGATTCATATAAAAGTATTCATCCAAAACATTCTGTGATTGATGCTTTAAATGATGCTCTATATGGTATAGAAGATTTTGATAGCGCATTAATACCAAATGAACTTCTGTTTTGGGTTTCTGATGATGATATTATTTTCGATGGTAATGGGGAAAAAATATCAATGGAAGAAGCAAAAAGGAGAAGAGCCGAAAATAAAGAGACTTTTAAAAAATTACCATGGACACGAACACTAATAAATGGCGGACCATGGTGGTTAATAAGTAAGAATTTTGACACAAAAAAATTTTCAATAACAGGGCCAATTGATGATGATAGTGAATATATTAAAAAAACGAATGAAATCCAGAATAGAGGAATTGACTTTAGAATTGAAACAGTCTCTATCAAAAAGCAAACTAAGGATGAATTAATTGACTATTTTAAAAATAAAATTCAATTACAATATATCTCTGATGAGGAGATTTATAAAACGTAATATGAAACTTTAAAAGGATATAAAAATAATTGGCAGTTTCAAAAATTTCTACAGTTATATTAGGAGAAGAAAGAATGAACGAAATAATTGAATAATTAGATGATTATGCCAGTTGGAAAAAAGTAAATGATTTTTTTCACTAGCTTGCATTATATTGGAGCAGTTTGTAATTTTAGCCACATTGTTTCAATATTAAATTTATTATTTCCGGACATTGTAATTATCTCGGATTGTATTTTTAAAAGAGATTCTCGTCAAAAAATATATTTTAAAGAATTGTAGAAGAATGCAATCACGATATCAGGTCTTGAAAAAACGATAAATTTTATTTGTATAAATAGTTTGACAAATTTAGAATCAGAGGAAAACAATGAAGCTTTGAATGGAAAAATGGCTATATTCATGAAAGATAAGTGGCAATACTATTTCGAAACTTTGCACAAGAATAAAAATATTGAGGTCGAAATTTATAATGACGAGTATGATGGTTGGTGTATTACATTTTATCAAAAAGACAAACTTAAACACCTAAAACCGGAAATATTACCTGAATGGTAGGGAGACACACCCGGCGTAATTCACCAAACCCGCGGTTCACCCGTAGGCTTTGTAACTTTTACATCTTCGCCGCTTGGTTCTATAACAAAAAGCCCTTTTTTTAAGGCATAATTTTTGGAAGATTCGTCTGTGATTATAGCGGCTATCGCTCCTATGAATTGTCTTTTGTCGCCGTGTTCATCGGCAAATTTGCGTATTTTTTCCATGCGTTTAATATGGTCGTCAATATCTATTTGCCTAAGTGTCAGTTTAACTTCAACCGCCATTGCCTGTGTGCCGTTTTCAAGCATACCGTCAATTTGCGCCAAGACCCCTGCAGTATAACTATAACTGGCTAAACGTGTAAAGGAATAGCCGAATTCTTTGAATTTTTGGAGGCGACCCGGAGTTAATATATGTTCAACCATAGAGCCTAATGAGTTACTAAGTCCGCCGACGTTTTTTTGGGTTTCTTTTAAGGCTTTTTCGGTTTCCTTGTGGGCTTGTTGAGTTTCTCTAATGGCTGCCCATGCTTCTTTTTGGATTTTTTCGGTTTCCTTATGCAATTCATGAAGTTCTTTGAAACCTTCCTGTATTTCGTCCCAAGTTGTTTTTTTAGCGGTTTTTTTAACTGTCTTCTTGACAGGTTTTTTAGAGGGTTTTTTTGTTTTTTTTACAGGTGTTTTTGTCGGCATATTATCCTCCTTTTTTATTGTATCTGATCTTTTAGAAAATAAAAAGTTTTTTACACAAAAAAATTTAAAAATATTTTCTGCTAAAGTAAAGCAAAAACACATATCCGCACCGTATATATAGAAAGATGTATGCCTAAAGATTTAAAAACGCAAAATAATTCCTAAATTGCTAAAAGCCGTCATACGCAAAGCCCCCGCCGGTGATTGGTGGCGTGGCTTTTTTCTGGCACGTTTTGACGTGGCATTATACGATCCACGCCAATATCACCGGCAGGAGTTCGCGTATGCCCGGCTATTACCTAATTTATGGAGCATTTTGCGTTCTTGTTGATAGGCATACATCTCTAGAGCGGTGAGGAGATATGGTTGCTCGCGGGAACATACCCCATATGGAGCGTATTTCTGCTTAATGGCAACACTACGAAAAAGCGGTGACAGGCACTATTGCGTCACCCACTATATATAATTAAAAAGGCGGTTTTTAGTGCGTTAGTGCGTTAGGGTGTTAATAACTGTCAAGTAATAAGGATTATTTGTTTAATTTTCCTGTTACGGCATACTCATAGCCTCTTTGTATCCAATCTTCAAGCTCTTTTTTTACTTCTTCTGGGGCATTTTCCTTTAATCTTGGTATACTTATATCATCAAGAAGTTGATCATCATCTTCAATAAGCCATTTTAATAATTCAGAACTCATTCTTCTTGTCATGTAAGTTTCCTGTATATTTCTAATAGTTTGTTATATATTATTATAGACATATTTCTTCTTTTGGTCACACCCGGTGTTAGTCACCAAAAAATCACGTCTGGCACTCCCGCAAGCTCCACCGCTCTAGAGATGTATGCCTATTAACAAAAACGTAAAATGCTCTGTAAACCAGGTAATAGCCGGGCATACGCAAAGCCCTGCCGGTGATATTGGCGTGAATCGTTTAATGCCACGTCAAAACGTGCCAGGAAAAAGCCACGCCACCAATCGCCGGCGGGGTTTTGCGTATGACGGCTTTTAACAATTTAGAAAACATTTTTCTTTCTTAATTCTTCAGGCATACATCTATCTCTCGGTCACGAACAGGGAGGCAGACATCAAAAATTGGTGACCGACACCCTACTCCTCGTCTAATCCGCCTGTTATTGTTTTTGTACCTGAATCTGTCTCTTGAATATCATTATCTTTTTCAATATTTTTCGTTTTTGCAAATACCGAATGTTTTAGATACATTCCAAACACAAAAATAATTAATCCTGCAAAAAATAAGCTCATTCTTCACTTCCCTTTCTTTATTGTATCTGATTTCTGAAAAAATAAAAGACGTTTGACACATAGCCTCAAAACATCATTTATCCTATACTGAACTATGCCGCAGAAATTGTACGATACTGAGGAACAGCAAAAACGTGCCATGCTTGTCAGTCTTAGCAAAGAGGGAGACGGAGGGAAAGAACTGCACGGTCTTGCCGAAACTTTGGAACTAGCTGTCGCATCCCATGAAATTATCAATGTAAGGGAACGTCAGCCCAAATTCGGAATGGGCAGCGGAAAAGCGGCGGAATTGGCGGAAAAAGCTGCCGAGCTAAAAGCCGATTGCATCGTGTTCGATTGGGATATAAGCCCATCTCAGCAGCGCAACTGGGAAGAGCTTGCGGAAATTTCCGTGCTTGACAGGCAGGAACTTATCATACAGATTTTTTCAGCAAGGGCCGCAACAAGAGAAGCCGATTTACAGGTTCAGCTTGCCGAGTTGAATTACAGACTGCCCCGTTTGGCTCACAAGTACATCGATCTTTCCCGTCAACGAGGCGGCCGTTACGGGACAAAAGGTTCGGGCGAAACACAGTTGGAAGCCGACCGCCGCAAAATTGAACAGCGCATACACAAACTTGAAAAAGAAATTGAAGGGGTATCAAAACAGCGGCAGGTACAGCGCAAACAAAGGGAACGTCAGGGACTGCCTGTTTGCGCCATTGTAGGTTATACCAACGCCGGCAAGTCTTCGCTTCTTAACTCGCTGACAGGCGCAGATGTTTTTGTTGAGGACAAATTATTCGCTACGTTAGACGCCACTACCCGCCGCTTTGAACCGTCTCTAGGAAAACCCGTCCTGCTTACCGATACAGTTGGCTTTATAAGACGGCTCCCCCATTCGCTTATCAAGGCTTTTCGCTCTACTTTGGAAGAGGCGGCTCATTCCAATCTTTTGATTCATGTTCTTGACGCATCTGATCCCGCAATAGAAGAATGTTACAAGACGACAATTGCCGTATTATCGGAATTGGGCGCGGGTGAAATACCTGTTATAACCGCATTAAATAAAATTGATAAGTTGGACGATGTCGCGCAAATTGGAGACAAATTTCCTGACAGCATTGCAATTTCCGTTAAAAGCGGTTTTGGATTGGAGGAATTAAAACGCAGGGTAGCAGACACGTTACAGCGTTAAAATTTTATGACAACAGATGAATTTGAATCAGAGGCGCAAATCAGCATTTTCTTGGGTTTGTTAACAATCTTTTATCTTATTATCAGTATTTTATACAGAGAAAAACTGTATAAAAAAGAACCGTTAAATAATTACTTTGGAACAATCAATTGTTTGGCAGCATTCATGATAATAATGCTGTTTATATTAATAATATTTTTCCAGGTAAATGCATACAATATTAATGATTATATTGATTTTATAGAATTACTGGTTAATCATTTTATTTCTACAATTATTCTCGGTATAATTTTAACGAATTCAATTCCTTTTGTCATAATATTATTAATTTTATGTATTATATTGATAATAAAAACATATAAATACTTCAAGATAAAATCTTTTTTATATTATTTTGCGCCTGTATTTTTAACGGCGTTTTTCTTGTTGTATACGGTAAATTATTTTAATAGACATTATGGCGATTATTCGGAAATGAAATTGGAAAATTCTTCGCAAAACAATGAAACTATTAAAGAGGAAAAAACTATTGAGAAAACTGAATGGTGGCGGGAAGAATAAATGAAATTAAAGCTTAGCAAAAAAACAATAATAATTTGCGGCTCTGTCTTATCGCTAATATTGGGATTAGGCGCGTTGTTTGTTTTTTATATAGGTCCGTTGTATTTTGAATATTATATAAATGATTATATGTTTTATAAAATAATGGATACAAACGCATATTGGAAATTAAAGGAAGAGAGAGAAAGAAATGAAACGGGACCAAGTGTAAGCGAATACAGAAGACAGGAAAGGGAAAAGGAAGAAAGGGGAAAAGAAATAGAATATACTAAAAAATCTGAAGAATATTTAAAAAACAAAAAAAGCCCGGCTGAATATTTCTCGTTATTGGAAAAAGGAAAAATTTATTTTGTTTCACATATAGATTATATAGAATCAGATTATGGAAACGCTCTTATTGAAGCTGAAATAATAAACAATATTCCTGTTTTACGGCAGCTTGAATATATTCACGGCAAAAAAATAAAGTTTACAGATATAATTTTAGATGAACAGTTTGATAATCCTCACTTACCTGAAAAATACTCAGGGATATATGATTGTGATTTTGCGTTTTTTGACAAGTATTCTGACAGTAAAGAAAATTTAGACAATATAAGCTCCTATATAAAATTTCTTGAAGAAGACGGAGAGATGAAAATTTGGGCTTGTTATAGCAATAATGCTTATGGCGAATATGGACCGCAAAGCATAGAGAATATATTATAATATTTTAAATTCCCCCAAAAAAGATTACAGTATACGGGCAAATACATTTATGAAAAGATTGATATAAAAAAGAAATTTAACAGGAACGACCCTAATTACACACCAAAAGCGACTGCAAAAGAAATATACATAACTTATTCCGATCTTAACAATTTAATTATGTATGAAGATGACGACAGCAAATGGCGTTACATTGAGATTGATGATCGTGATATTAATGAGCCTGGTATAAATCTTTTTGCGGCCGATGGCGGCGGTAACAGCGCAAGTGATTACATTTATTTTAAAAATAATTATCTCATTTATCACCGTGAATACCATCATTATGATATGGAAACCGAAACTATGGAATCGGACGTTAAGTATGAAATGTATTATAAAAAAACAGCAAGCGGAAATTAAAGCACACGGAAAAACCCGCACTTTAGGTACAGCGATTCGTCATATCCCGCAAGTATGGGATGATCCTGTGCCTGAAAACGGAAGTCCAACTGCACAAGACGGCGCTCGGCGTCTGCGGCGGCTTCGGCAATCATCCGCTTAAAAATAATTTCGTCTACCGCCTGACTGCAGGAACAACTGATAAAAATGCCGCCGGGATGGACAAGCTTTATTGCCCGCAGATTTATTTCCTTATAGCCTCTCAGCGCTTCTTCAAGAGAACTGCGTGACTTTGCGAACGCCGGAGGATCGAGTATCACCATGTCAAATTGTTCTCTGCGCCGAACCAGATTCCGCAGTTCGTCAAAAACATTGGCCTCAATTACCGTTACACGATCCGCAGCGCCTGAAAGCGCGGCGTTCTTTTTCGCGGTCTCAAGAGCGGGCAGAGATGTGTCAAGCAGGGTAAGCTTTCCCGCCTGACTCAGAGCGTGAAGGCCGAATCCGCCCGTATACGAACAGGCATCAAGAATACGCAATTCCTTTTGCGCCTCTTTTTTCAGCATGGCGGCGTATTGAGAGGCAAGCAGATGATTGTCATGTTGATCCAGAAAAAATCCGGTCTTCTGTCCCTGCGGCGGATCCACTATAAAAGGCAAATCACCCTCAAAAATTACGATACCGCCTTCGGGGAAAGTTCCTTGCAGTACTTCTTCACGCAAGGGCAAGCCTTCCAACTCACGGACATGGGCGGCGGATTTATCGAAGATGCCGCAAAGAGAGCCGTCCGGTATAAACGCCGCAGGGTATACCTCGTCATCCGCCGTATTTACTATCGTTACCACTTCCCGCAGCGCCTCAATTATCATCTCACGGCGGCTGTCCATTCCCCACACAAGAAACTGCGCAGAAAGCCAAAAGCGAGGCGGACCCAAAGCGGCATTCGCCAGCTCAAATGTAACGGGACGCTGCGCAGCGGCGGTTTCAATTTCAGCTAACGGCCAGCCTGCGAAACAGTCAATGATAAGTCCGGGCAGGAAATCTGCCTCCGCAAAAACAAGCCGTGCGGACTCACGGGAGAGGCTGCGGAAGAATGAGCGCCTAAGGACGGCCTCACGGATACGCCGCTTGAAAAAACCTTTGTCGATTCCTTCTTTGGAAGGACTGTACAATCGAGCGGTAATTTTCGAGTTGGGGTTTACCAAAGCCCTGCCCAGATATTTCTTGCGGCTGCTTTCAGCATCGGCGCATTCGCCGGGAACAAGCCGGGCTTTTTCCCTGCCTTCCAGCACACTGTCAATTTCGTTGCCATACACCCAAGGGTGCCCAAGCAGGATACGTTCTTCCTCGCCAGGTTTTAAAATTATTCGTTTCAATATTCTACCTTTATACTTCCCGTTTTTAAGTGTATACTATAATTAACAAATGTTGTTTAAGAAAGACAAAGAATCATCTGATACGTTCTGGAAGGAATTTACGGAAAAAACAGGCGAGACAGTCCTGGAGCGGGGATTAGGGAAATATGTCTGCGGATGGGATGAATTTGATAAAAAGCAATTGGGCGGTCTTTGGGGGTTAATTATCAATACATCGGGCGGATTCAGATTTCATCATTTTCCGCAGAACAGTTTTTTAGACGCATTATTCATGTCTTCCGTTAACGCAAATGAGCCTCCAAAAGAAAAAACAATTTTTCTTCCGAGAGAGAAAATAATTTCGCAAGAAATAATTAAAGAGGAAAAATGGTGGAAGCGGCTGATTTTTAATCCAACGCCGCAGTTGGTTATCAATTACATTGATGAATCACCGGATAAGTCCGGCGGAAAAGATAAAAAACTTGTTTTTGAAGCTGAATATACAAAGGAGAATATATCATGACCAAGAAAAAAAAGAAAAAATTCAAGGATTTGTTTCAGAAATTCGCCGTCATCTTTACCGTCATTGTACTTGTATTATCCGCCGTAGTATTAATAGTTACCCATGTTAATTTTAAGGAAATTGATTTAGCAAATTTTTTTACATCAGAAAAAGCCGTTTTATTTTACAAATGCATCATTATATTGGCCGGAATTATTTTACTTGTTTTTCTGATTTCCCTTATTATAAAAGCCCTTATAAAGAGGAAACGGAACAGGTATGTCCAGCTATTTAAACATCACCATATATATCAAAAAAAGAAATTGACTTAAACCAATGAGCCGGTTTCTTCATATTTCTCAGCGTTCTTTTATTAGCACATAGTAATCAGTCTGTTTTTTTGAAACCGGCTTTCCTTTATTGTTTAACTCTATCAGCATATTTTTTGTTACTTTATAATAAACCGGAGCGTCAATTATATCCAATATAATGATATTTCCCGTATCGTCCCACATAAACCACCCCGTCCAATCAATTGTTTCATTAGATTTATCAAGACATTCAAACCTCAATTCAAAAGTTTGATCGGTATAAAGTTTCAAGCGGACGCTTAAATCCGATCCATTGTCTAACGGGACTTTACTTTTGTAAACTCCGGCCCAGTCAACGCTGTCTTTTGAAGAAGATGAAACGCATGAACCTAATACGATTACGGCAAAGGCAGCTATAAGTATAACTATAGAAAACGCTTTTCTTTTCATAATATATCTCCAATAGAAATATAAATAAATCTATTTAAATAGCTTTGAGTAAATTAAAGATGTTTGTTGTATTTATTGAAAAAAATCGGAAGTATTTAGAAAAGCCAATGTAGATCAATGGTATAACTAATTATTACTCAATATGGTATACTGACAAAATGAAAGACACCATGCCCGCCGTCGCGCTTTGCGCCGCAGGGGCGGAAAAAGCGGTTTCAAACGAACTGCGAAAAATGAATCTTAAAGTCGAAGAATCCCTTTACGGCAGAGTGCGGTTTCACGCCGATACCGCCGGATTGTATCAGGCGCTTATCGGGCTTCGCGCCGCCGACCGTGTTCTTCTGGAAGCCGCCCGTTTTAACGCCGCCGATTTTGACGCCCTGTTCGAGGGAGCCGCAGGGGCGCAGTGGGAAAAAATTGTGCCGAAAGGACTTGGGCTTAAAGTCGCCAAAGTGCGATCCAACCGATCTCAATTAAAAGCGGAGACCAGTATACAGTCGGTTGTTCACAAGGCGGCGGCGCAGCGTCTTTGCGGAAAGTACAAAGTTAACCGCCTGCCCGAAGACGGCAAGACTGCCGAGGTTCGGGTTTATGTCGAGAAAGACACGGTCTCGCTTCTTGTGGATTTAAGCGGGGAACCGCTTTTCAAACGAGGTTACAGGAGCGAGGGAGGAGCGGCGCCGCTGAGAGAGACAACCGCCGCTTCAATTATACTGCTGTCAGGGTGGAAACGGAAGTTTCCCCTTTACGATCCTTTTTGCGGTTCAGGCACTATCCTAATCGAGGCGCTTATGTACGCTTGGGACATGGCTCCCGGACTCGGCAGGCGCTTCGCAATCGAAGACCTTCTCATCGCCGACGGCAAAACCGAAAAATCAATACGTGAGGAGTTTCGGAGCAAAATCGACTTTAGCCGTCTTGTAAGAATTGCCGGAAGCGATGAAGATTCCCGTTCCGTTTCCATCGCCTCGTCCAACGCCGCACGCCTGCGAGACATCGCCGAAGGCAGGGAACCGCAGAAAGGCATTCGCTCGGCAAACGACAAGACGGCAATCGATCTTAAAACCCTGCCCATGAGCGAAGCCCGCTCGGCGTTTCAGGACACGGGCTTTTTGGTTACCAATCCGCCGTACGGCAAAAGGCTTGGGGATCAATCCCAATCCGAGCAAATCTACAAGGAAATGGGCGGGCTTGCGGAGCGTTTTACGGGCTGGAAACTCGCCGTAATAACCGACCACAGCGGATTTGAAAGCTTTTTCGGGAAAAAAGCGGACTCCTGTCGGGAGATCAGCAACGGCGCAATTCCTTCTTTTTTTTATCAATATGATGTATTATAAATAGAAGGAGCAAAAGTTGGCAGTCATAGTTGAACATGATAAACGGCGCAAGAAAATACTGAACAGCGCCCTGGCTGTATTTATTAATGAAGGTTTTGAAAATACCACTTTCCAGAAAATAGCCGACCATTGCGGCATAGCAAGAACAATTCTTTACCTTTATTTCAAGAACAAAACGGAGATTTTTAATTACAGCATAAAGCACCTGCTTTTGGAAATTGAGGCAAGCATCAATTCCATCCGTTCCGACAATTCCATGAGGAGCGATGACAAGATAACCAAAACAATTTTTATTATCTTTAAATTGTTTGAACAGAACAAACAGCTTCTTTTTGTATTGCTTGAATACCTGATGTATCTTCCGAAAAAAGGCATAAACCCGGAAGACCGTGTCCGGCGGAGAACCGTAAAAGCACGGCATATGCTAGCTTCGCTGTATATCGACGGCATAAAAAAAGGCGAGTTGAAAAAAATCAAGGTAAAGTCCGCCAATGATTTCCTTTACAGTTTTTTTGAGTCGGCTGTCTATCAACTGGCGGTTCTTAAACGAAAAAACCTTAATGAATTGAAAGAGACCGTGCTTTTAGCGGTAAAACAACTGACGTTATAAAATGCGTATCGTTATAGCCGGAGCCGGAAACACCGGCACACAGTTAGCAAAATTCCTCATTCAGGAAAAACACGATGTTTCGCTGATAGAGGCAAACGAGGATCGGGCCAAGCATGTTTCCAACCGGCACGACTGCATGGTCATTCATAACAAAGCCAACAATGTAAAGGTATTAAAGGAAGCGGGAATCGAGAAAGCCGACGCCCTTATCTGCGTTACAGGTTCCGACGAAGTCAACATGATAATCTGCGGTCTTGCCTCCTCTCTTGCTGCCGAAAAAAAATTGATAAAGATCGCCAGAGTATACAACGATGATTATATGCAGCTTATCCGGCCTGAAGGCGGGTGTCATCTTGGCGTCGATCATTTTGTTCATCCGGGCATGGAAGCCGCTTCCTCGATAATCAAGGCGATTGAGCACGGCGTTATCGGCGACATTGTCTCATTCTCGGACACTCCCTACGAGTTAGGCTCGATTGAGATCGTAAGAGGCAGCGCAATGGACGGGCTTGTTCTCAAGGACTACCGCAAACTTGTACCGCATGAAAGCCTTGTAACTTTGGTGGAACGGGATAACGAGGTTATGCTTCCGTCCGGCTCGACCGAATTAATTCACGGCGACCGCATTCATGTCCTTGCGGACAACAAAAACCTCCCTGCGATTTACAAACTGGCGGGGGACACCCAGAAACCAATCAGAAAGATCGGCATAGCCGGAGGCGGCAAACTTGGCGCATTGATTGCGGAAGGACTGCTGGAAAAAGACAGCGTTATTAACCGGAGCATAAAGAAGCATGTAAAAAACCACCGTGTGATTTTTATCGAACAGGATTCAAAGATATGTTATAAACTTGCCGCCCGCTTCCCGGACGCTCTTGTTCTGCGTGAAGATATTTCCGACGAGAGCTTTGCCTCCGACGAAGAAATAAACGGATTGGACTGCCTTATCACAACCACAGCCAACGAAGAATTGAACATTATCACCGCCGTATACATGAAGTCCAAAGGGGTTACACGTACAATCGCCATTGTTAACGGTTCAGGCTATGCGGGAATGGCGAGGCATTTGGGCGTTGACGTGGTAATCCCGATGATGTCCGTTGTCGTAGACTCAATTCTTTCCCATCTTATGGGCAGTAACGTTAAGGAAGTACATTCTTTGGGATACGAGAACATTGATTTAATCGAAGCCGAGATCGGAAAGAATGCGCCTGTCATTGACAAGCCGATCTCAGCGTTCAAACTTACGGATGGCGGCCTTCTGCTCCTTGTCAAACGTGAAGGGATATCTTTTATTCCAAAGGGCGACTACATATTCAGGGAAGGCGACCGTATTGTCGTAATCGCCAACGTAGACAGCCATTCCGAGATAGAGAAATATTGGCGCTCAAAACAGTAAAATGAGAAAACAATTTTCGCTTGTTTTTTTTATATTACTCGCTGTCTGTTTCCTTGGCGCTCTTCCGTTTTTTTTCTCGGGCTTTATCCCAAACTTTACAGACGCTTTTTTTGAGAGCGTTTCCGGCTTTACAACCACAGGCGCTACGGTATTGAAAGACATCGAAGCCCTGCCCAACGCTCTTTTGTTCTGGCGGGCATTGACCCAGTGGCTTGGCGGCCTGGGGATACTGCTTCTTGTTATAGAAAGTTTTCGTATTCAAAAGAAAGAGACGCTTCGTGTCCTTCCCGCAATCTATGCCTCCCTTACCGCCCTTCAATTTATTTTACTTGTAATCTTCGGCATGGATTGGTTTGACGCTTTAACTCACTCGATGTCTACCATCTCCACAGGCGGGTTCAGTATCAGGAACAGCGGCATTGCTTACTACAACAACGCTGCGGCAGAATGGGTCTGCGTGCCTTTCATGTTTTTGTCGGGAATTAATCTTTCGCTTGTACGGCAGGCTTTTCAAGGAAAGGTGAAAATTGCTTTACGCAGTACGGAAACAAGGATATACACAGGAATAATTTTGATTGCTTCGGTAATAGTTACTTCGGCGATATTTGCGCAAGGTTCGCCTTTTGACAAAGCCGTACGGCAGGCCTTTTTTCATGTTACCTCGACAATAAGCACCTGCGGATTTTTCAACACTAATTATAATTTTTGGCTGCCATTAGCGCAGGGGGTAATATTCTTTCTGCTTTTAATAGGCGGCTGTTCAGGCTCGGCGGCGGGAGGGATCAAAGTTGTCCGCCATGCGGTGCTTTCAAGGCAGACGGCAAACGAAATGAAGCGGTTAATATACCCTCGTGGTATATTTGACATACCGTTGGACGGCAAGAGCGGAAATAAAAAAGCGGTTCATCCGGCGGCGGGATTTATTTTCCTTTACTTCCTGGTACTCTTTTTTACAGCCTTGCTTGTAAGCTCAAGCGGCATGGAAGTCCTTGACTCGCTTAAAACCTCGCTTGTCTGTCTTGGGAACACGGGACTTGGGCTTAACGCAGCGGATTTTCCGGCTTATGTAAAATGGGGTCTCTGCCTTGTGATGATAGCGGGCAGGCTGGAACTTTGGGCGGTACTTGTAATTTTAAGCGGGGTATTCAGGCGAAGATGATAATACGGCAAAAAAACCAAAACAAATTATTTATGCTTGCCCGCCTGCTCCTTGCTCTGCTTGGCTTTATCCCCGTAATAATGTTATTCCCTCTTGTCATGGCGATAGCGTCCGGCGAGGGAAAAATGATTTTTTCATTTGCCTTGATAATGTTTGTAACAATTATACTGGCGTTGATAAGCTTTTTTTCATTGCGAAGGAAAAGACTAAACCTGAACGCCAAAGACGGCTTCCTGATTGTTTTTTCGGTATGGGTCTTGGCAAGTTTTATAGGGGCAATTCCTTTTTATCATTGGGGATTGAATTTTACCGACGCCTTTTTTGAGAGCGCTTGCACCTTTGCCACCACAGGCGCATCAACAATCAGTGATGTCGAAGCCCTGCCCCGCTCTCTCTTGCTTTGGCGCAGTATAGCCCACTGGTTCGGCGGCATAGGGATCATCCTTGTTTCCGTGGCGCTTCTTCCTCTCCTCGGCGTCGGCGGCTTTCAATTAATCAAGGCGGAAGAAACGGGCCCTGAAAAAGAAAAAATCACTCCAAAGGTTGCGGTTACAGCGAAACTTTTGTTTTTGGTTTACAGCGTATTAACATTGATTCTTTTTATACTCTATCTTATAGGCGGAATGGACTGGTTCGATGCCGTATGCCAAAGTCTAGCAACTCTGGCTACAGGCGGAATAAACGTAAAAAACAAAGGACTTGCGGCGTGGAACTCCGCTTTTATTGAGGGCGTTACCACAGTCTTCCTTCTGCTCGCCGGGATCAACTTCAACCTCTACTGCCGTGTACTTCAAAGAAAGTTTATCGAAATTAAAAACAATGTTGAAGTTAAAGCATACCTCGGCATTTTTGCGGCAGCGGCGATAATTATCACTATCTCGCTTGTTCCCGTTTACGGTTCCGTATCAAGCGCATTCCGCTACGCCTCATTTCACAGCGCATCAATTCTTTCCACTGCGGGAAGTTCAACCGCAAACTTTGAGCAATGGCCTTCCGTCGCAAAAATGGTTCTATTTATCTTGATGTTCGCAGGCGGCTGTTCCGGCTCCACGGCGGGAGGCATCAAAATAATTCGTCATGTTATTCTTTGGAAACAGGTAAAGAACGAGACACTGCGTATGCTCTACCCTCAGGGAGTTTTCAGAATACAGATAAACAACCGGGTGGGGCGCAACGACGTAGTGTACGGAGTATCGGGATTTATCTTCATGTATCTTTTTGTGATCATGATCGTAACGTTAATCACTGCGGCTTCGGGGATAGAACTTTTTACCTCATTAAGCGCCGCTCTTTCAATTACCGGAAATATCGGAGCGGGGTTTGGAATAATAGGCCCCGGACACAACTTCAACATTTTTGCGGATCATATCAAATGGCTTTTTTCATTTGTAATGCTTGCCGGGCGTCTTGAGATGTGGACTGTGTTTATTCTGTTTACGCGTATATACTGGCGGAAGTAAGCCCGACCAGGCTCTTGAATTCTTTTTCGTCCAGAGTTTCTTTTTCCAAAAGCGCAGAGGAAATACTATCCAAAATAACACGCCTGTCTTCCAGTATCTTCCTTGCCTTGGCGTACTCAACATCAATAATTCTGGCGATTTCTTCGTCAACATACTGCTGAGTGCTTTCCGCATATTCACGCTGAAAAGACGGCTCCTGCCTTTCCTGCCCGGTCATGCTCATACCACGTGAAGTAAGAGCGACGTTGCGGAAGCGGTCGCTCATGCCGTAATCGGTAATCATCTTGCGGGCGATGTCGGTCGCTTTGGTAAGATCGCTTGCCGCTCCCGTGGAATATTCGCCGGAGATCATTTCCTCGGCAATGCGCCCGCCCAGAAGAATGTCTATCCTTCCCAAAAGGTCGGACTTTGTAATTGTATAGCGGTCTTCTAGCGGAAGCTGCAATGTGTAACCAAGAGCGAACCCTCGCGGAATAATCGAAATCTTCTGAACAGGATCGGCGTTGGGTGTAAAGGCGGCGACCATAGCGTGACCCGCTTCGTGGTAGGCGGTAAGCTTTCTCTCCTCTTCCTTTATCACCCTTGTTTTTTTCTGCAAGCCGGCTACGGTTTTTTCGATAGCCTCGTCAAAGTCACGCTGAGTTACAAGTTTCCGCCCCGCCCTTACCGCCAAAAGCGCGGCTTCGTTTACAATGTTGGCAAGGTCGGCCCCGGAAAAACCCGATGTAATGCGCGCGACAACTTCAAGATCAACGGTAGGATCCTTCAATACATTCTTGGAATGAATTTTTAAAATCGCTTCCCTGCCCTTAACATCGGGCTTGTCAACAAGCACCTGTCTGTCGAAGCGGCCGGGACGAAGAAGAGCGGGATCAAGCACGTCGGGGCGGTTGGTGGCGGCAAGAAGGATAAGCCCGCTTGTGCCGTCAAAGCCGTCCATTTCTACAAGCAGTTGGTTGAGCGTCTGTTCACGCTCGTCGTTGCCGCCCGAGATACTGTTTATTCTGCTCTTGCCGATTGCGTCCAACTCATCAATAAAAATAATACAGGGCGCTTTGGTTCTCGCCTGTTTGAATAAATCCCTTACACGGGCGGCGCCTACGCCGACAAACATTTCCACAAAGTCCGCCCCGCTCATGCGGAAAAAGACAACTCCCGCTTCTCCGGCAACAGCCCGTGCCAACAGGGTTTTTCCGGTTCCCGGAGGGCCGACAAGGAGCACGCCCTTGGGAATCTTGCCGCCGATATCTTTGTATTTCTGCGGGCTTTTCAAAAAATCGACAACCTCGACAAGTTCTTCTTTTGCTTCGTCAACTCCGGCGACATCGCTGAAGCGTGTAACAATGTCTCCTTCCGCAACAATCACGGCCCGGTTCTGCCCTACGGAAAGAACGTTGCCGCCAATATTGCCGATACGTTTAAAAACAAAGCGCCAAATAATTAATAAAAAAGCAATCGGTAAAACCCAGCTTAAAATAAAGCCGAGTATGGCGTTCCCCTCACGAGGAACAGCGCCGTAAGCGACTTTGTTTTCATCCAAAAATTTAAGAAAATTTTCATCCCAGATAGACACTGTGCGGTACACTTTTTCCTGAGCCGCCGAGTACGAAGCCCTTGCCAACCGGGAAATCGAATAATCACGTTTGGAAACGCTTGTATATCCTGTAAAGTAAGCTTCGGTTAATTCCACACGCTTAATTTCACCGGAGGCGATACGAGCCTTAAACTCGGAAAAATCAATGGCGGAATTTGACTTGTTGAGAAACACATAATTAAAAAGGCTAATCCCGATAAAAATTACGACAATGTAAATAAGAGGATATTTCCACCCGCCGGATGGCTTAAAATCGGGAAAATTCGGGCCGCCAAAAGGAAATTGCGGACCGCCTTTGTTGTTATTGTTATTATTTCCTGAACTATCGCTCATAGGTAATATTATAGTAGAAAAAATAAAAAATGAATATAGGTTACAGCCTGTCCGTTTTAATTACAAAAGCCAGTATTTTCGCCGCAGCTTCCCAACACCACGGCGGAATAAAATCGCCGGGTTTTGCGCTTGTATCCAACAGGGCGGCAAGAGCCGCATCCTCCACAACCGCAACACCCGCCTTTTGAGCGACGGCGATAATTTGTTCGGCTTCCCTTCCCCTGCCTGAAGCCAGAAGCGAAGGGGCGAAATCTCCTTTTTTATATCCGATAGCGGACGCAAGTTTTCTTTTCTTCATTATACCGCCTCGTCTATTGAACGTAAAAAATCATCTCCACGTCCCGCCTCGAAAGGAAACGCCTCTGTCTGCGTTTTAATGAAAATACGCTCAGGGGCAATTTCCAGTAATGCGGACAACTCACGTACAAGCGCAGTTTGTTCTTTTGCAGGGATTTCAGGCTGTATGTAGACCGACAGCCTGTTTGCGGGTTCAAGCACAAAAAGCCGCCGTCTTTCTGCTTCTCCGTTTTCGGTGGTATTGCGTACAGCGATATCAAGCGCCATGCAATCCGCTCGATCCGCAGTTTTGCCTGTTTCCAAAAGTATCCTAAGCGATACTTTAAATTCACGCCCGCTGACGGAAAAATCAAACGGAAACACGATCCAACGCTTTCCGTCCTTACCGGGAAGCCTGTTAAGGATCGCAAGCAATGGATTTTTTTCCGCTTCCTCAAGCGCCGTCTTTTCAAGATCGGCGGCGCTCATAGCCGGTGTTTTTTGCAAAGGCTCTTCCCCGTTTTCATTGTCCTCTTTTTTCCGCCGTCTGTGCTGATCACCATGTCCGCCATCCTGCCTCTGCCGCCAATCAGGATCAACCGCCTGCGCATACGCTTCCAATCCTTTGGGCTGAAGCTCCGCTCCTT
>Ga0268262_10001699_pt1 | contig 26738 bp, 27 predicted proteins | sample TergutNc150P3_FD_190354 | JGI IMG/M metagenome (GOLD analysis project Ga0268262, IMG submission 190354) | Nasutitermes corniger P3 segment gut microbial community from laboratory colony in Florida, USA - Nc150 P3 (SPAdes) (version 2) | ecosystem: Host-associated > Arthropoda: Insects >... | reverse complement strand
AAAAGACCTTGTCCTTTTTCGGTTTTTTTATAGTGTGCCATAATGTGTTATTTTATCTTTTTATTCTTGTTTTGTCAATTTTTTTATTTGTTATGCGTCATATTGGGGCTTTTTCTGCAACTTCGTTTACTGCAGTAATAGCATATAATGTATCTAATGTCTGATGTAAATCTTGTATATGCTCCAAAACAGCAAGAAATAACACTATTTTATATTGTTTTGAAGTATCAACTGTTTTTACAGTCGCATGAATACCGTTTATCCCTTTATTTTTCAAGTATTCGATATTTTTTACAGATGGGTCAATCCCTGTCAAATTTGAATAACCTAAATTCTGCAAGGAACGGAGTATTTCGCTCCTGGCGCAGCCAATGTCAACAATCGGTGCTGTCTTATCATGCTCAAAGTGAACGATTTCTTGAATAATATGCTCATATCTACCGATTATAGTATCCGATTGTTCTATTTCATGTTCATATTTATTTGCGTTTATATAGTATTCGTCAAAAGCTGCCTGTTCAGAAATATTGGAAGCATACACAAAATTGCATTTTCCACAGGAAACAACATTATAACCGCTTAAAAAACTTATACCTTCTATTTTTGCAAATTCCTGAGTAAACAATAATATATTCACCGTACTGCCACAGACCGGACATTCTCTTTTAGAAAATGTGTGGTGGGGTACTTTCATATTGCAGCTCTTTTCCATGTTAAAATGTCCTTATCATTTCTATCATCTTATCAATCATTTCATCATTCATGCCCGGATACACGCCAATCCAGAATGTATCGTTCATAATACGTTCTGTTATCTCCAAATTTCCGGCTATGCGGTAACCAGTGCCGGACTTCCGTAATTCATCAAAACATGGGTGTTTAACTAAGTTTCCGGCAAACAGCATCCGTGTTTGAATATTCTTACTTTCAATATGCTGAACAAGTTTATTTCTGCTAACGCCTTCTTTGCAAGTAATTAAAAATCCAAACCAACTAGGATCGGAGTAGGGGACAGCTTCCGGCAGAATCAGTTTGTTCTGCAAATTTTTAAGCCCATCATGCAAACGCTGCCAATTATATTTACGCTTCTCTGCAAACAAAGGAAACTTCTCCAATTGAGCACATCCTATTGCGGCTTGCATATCAGTAGCTTTTAAGTTGTACCCGAAATGACTGTAAACATATTTATGATCATATCCCGTTGGTAATTCGCTGTACTGTCTGTCAAATCGATGCCCGCAAAGATTATCCTTTCCAGATGGGCATACGCAATCACGCCCCCAATCACGCAGGGAGCGGATAATTTTATGGAGTATGGGATCTGAAGTATAGACCGCTCCGCCTTCTCCCATTGTCATGTGATGAGGCGGATAAAAACTGGATGTTCCTATGTCTCCTATAGTTCCTGTGAATTTTTTTACGCCGTCAATGGTATATGTTGAACCCAAGGCATCGCAGTTATCTTCTATAAGCCAAAGATTATGAGCGGAACAAAAAGATTTTACCGCTTTAAGATCAAAAGGATTCCCTAATGTATGGGCTAACATTACCGCTTTTGTTTTGAGTGATAATGCTTTTTCGAGTAACGAAACATCAATATTGTACTGCGGAATAGTAACATCAACAAAAACAGGTATGGCTCCGAATTGTAAAATTGGAGTAACGGTAGTAGGGAAGCCTGCGGCAACAGTAATTACTTCATCGCCACGTTTGATAGTCCTATCTTTTAATAACGGAGAAGTAAGAGCCATAAAAGCTACTAAGTTAGCAGATGAACCTGAGTTTACAAGTGAACAATAAGGAACTTTAAGGTATTCCGCAAGCTGTTTTTCAAAACGATCTGTATAACGACCGGAAGTAAGCCAGAACTCAAGGGAACTGTCAACCAGATTGACCATTTCCTGCTCGTCAAAAACCCGCGAGGCGTATGGAATGCGATCCCCGTCCTTGTACGGTGTTTTTTTTATAAAGGTTTTGTAGTATTCTTTTATGCTGTCAAGGATATATTGAACAGCATCATCTTTTGTCATGGTTTCAAACATCATAATTTTCAAAATATTCTTTGATTTGTCTGTTAATACAGGTGAGTTTTTCTTCAATTCATTCTATAAAAATTTCTCATCTTACACAGAAGGTTTTATGAGAATCTTAACGTTAAATATTCTATTAAATAGTTCATCTTAACACGTTTCAAGGCATTTTAAGTTATGATTTACTAGTTTTGCATAACATTATTAATGATTGCGATTATCTTTCTGGTTTTATGCGCTGTTATTCCTGCTACATTAACAGCTAGCATAGACTCTTGTTTGCTTACTTTTTCTTTGCCCATATTATTGTCTCAAATCCATAATATGCCCATGTCCAAATATATACTTTTATATCCCTCTTAGATTTCCATTCAAGAAAAAAACCAATTAAATACAAGAAAAATGGTTTATATGATTTACTTACTATTTGCATATTATTGTCTTTTAATTTTTTTATTATTTTATTATATTCAGGTGGTTTATCCTTATGAGTTAAATCATCATAATAGTTTAAAGTTCCTTTACGATGAGGAAAATTAATATTTTTTCCGTTGGAAATGATAAAAATAAATATCCATCCTTTTTTATTACTTTTATGATTGCGTCTAAAGTTCTAACCCTGTCATTACAATGTTCTAAATTATGTCTTGAAATTACCGTATCAAATAATTCAGGTAAATTTTCTATTGCTTCAGCAAATATTTCAGGTTTTACAATAATAGTTTTATCGGCTAAATTCGTCTTTGTTAAATTATAATCACAAACATCAATACCATAATAAATAATATTGGGATAATATGTTTTTATGTCATATGAGGAATTATTATCACAACCTACATCTAATAATAAACCATTATGGTTTATTATTTTTAAGAATTCATGTTTTGACCTTTTCGGCATTAAAATATGACTTTTTATTTATTTGATGAAGTTTATAACTTTAATATAGATAAAGCTACTTAAGGATAAGGTTTGTGTAAATAAATACAAAAATTCAGGTGAATTAATAAATTGTTTTCTAAGTGAATTAATATCATAAAAATCTCGATCAAGTACTGTATCGGATTCTGGATATCTTCCTAAGATAAGTCTGTATGCCATATATACTATTTCACGGTCTTTCATTTTAACTCTTCATATTAACATTAAAACAATACATCATCTTTTAAATTAATATACGTTTTTCTAAATATTTATTTTTTAACACTGTTATAATTAATAAAATATTCTTTTATTTGCCTGTCAACACAAGCGAGTCTTTCATTGTCGCTATTTACCTTTGCGAATTCCACAGTTTTTTCAACTGCCTTTTGTATGTTCCATAAAGGTTTCCAGACCAATACAGCTTTTGCTTTAGAACAATCCAGTTTTAAAAAATTTGCTTCATGAGGACCGCTGTCTCCATGAACCCGCCAAACTGCACCGGAACCCCAAGCGGCGCAAAAAAACGAAGCTAGCTCTCCGGTAGTAACGCAGCTTTCGTCATCGGGACCGAAGTTATACGCTCCTTCATGAATTTTATCATTGTATTGTTTCTCCGCTAAAACCAAATAACCAAAAAGACATTCCAACACATGTTGATATGGTCGAGTAGAGTAAGGGTTACGCACCTTAATTTCTTTTTTATTATTTACTGCTCGAATACAATCTGGAATAATCCGGTCTTCAGCGTAATCACCACCGCCAATAACATTGCCAGATCGAGCAGTTGAAATTGCGGCAGCATTTTCAATGTTAAAAAATGAATTGCGGTAACTGTATGTTACTAATTCACTGCATGACTTACTGCTGGAATAGGGATCATAACCGCAAAGATTTTCATTTTCACGGTAACCCCAATGCCATTCTTTGTTTTCATATACTTTATCGGTAGTAACATTTACAAAAGATTTTACAGATGTAGTTTCCCGTAACGCTTCTAATATATTTACAGTTCCAATAACATTAGTCTCGTAAGTAGCCGCAGGTTCGCGGTAGGAAAATCGAACAACAGGCTGAGCAGCTAAATGAAATAATATGTCCGGTTTTGCATCTTTTACAGCTTTAGTAAGATCGTTTCTGTCTCTAATATCACCGGTTATTGAATGTATATCCTTTTTTGTTTTTGTCTGATCAAAAAGAGACGGAGAAGTTGGCGGCTCTAAAGCATATCCAGTTATATCAGCTCCTGCTTGTAAAAGAATTCTACAAAGCCATGTTCCCTTAAAACCTGTATGTCCTGTTAAGAAAATTTTTTTATTTTTATAAAAGTCAAGCATTATTTTAGCCAAAGCGCCCACGGCGCTGTTCCATTTGTCCACATTACGTTTAACTCATTTTTATCCCGCAGGGTATCCATAGGCCTCCAAAATCCATGGTGTTTATATGCAAATAATTGATCAGTTTTTGCCAGATGTTCCAGAGGTTTTCGCTCCAATATTGTAGAATTCCCATCTGTTAGAGAATCAAACACTCCCGGTTCCATCACAAAAAATCCGCCGTTTATCCATGCGCTATCACCTATAGGCTTTTCATTAAATGATTCAACTTTACCATTTTCATTTATATCAATTGAACCAAAACGTCCTGCGGGTTGGACGGCAGTTAATGTTACTATTTTCCCTGATTTTTCATGGTTTTTGATAAGTTCGTGGATATTTACATCACTAACCCCGTCTCCGTAAGTTAACATAAACCGTTCTTTATATAAATATTCTTTTGCGCGTAACAGCCTGCCGCCTGTCTGAGTATTAGACCCGGTATAGAGTAGGGTTACTCTCCACGGCTCATTTCTGATATTATGTAATTCTACGGAATTTGCTACCATATCAATGGTCATGTCAGAATATCGGGTATAATAATTAATAAAATAATCCTTGATAATATGTGATTTGTAGCCGGTTAGTATTATAAATTCATTAAAACCCCAGTATGAGTATGTTTTCATAATGTGCCAAAGAATCGGATGCCCGCCGATTTCTACCATTGGTTTAGGACGCAAATCTGTCTCTTCGGAAAGGCGTGTTCCTAGACCGCCTGCTAAAAGCACTATTTTCATAACTCATTCCTTTTATTTATCGTTACTAAAAACAGTTCTTCTCCCAAATACTGCTTACAGTACACATTCACTTTCTGTATTATCTCAAGCAATATAGGAGTATACTTTTTTACATCTACAAAAAATCTGGTTATCTCAGCTATCTTGTACTCATGGACAATATTGTTTCTTAAATCTTTGATGGTATGTAATAATTCGGCTGAGGAAACAATACCGCGTTTTTCTGCGCGGTTAATTATATCAATAATTGTACCGATGTCTTCTGACTCGACAGTATCTATGCTTCGTAATACTTTGTTTATCAGCATATCGGTTGTCCTTGCATATCGAGAGGTCAAATTTTCAAGTTTGTCGAATTCTTCTGTTGCATATTTCGCTTTTTGTTCTATTATATTGGTCTGTTCATAGGAATGTCGTACCCAGTCCGCGCTTAAATTAAGTACGTTAATGTTTTCTCGCAATATATCAATATGTATTTGATTCATTGTAACTGAATTCCCTCTTCAACAGCCAACCTGAAAATGGCTTCTCTTCCGCTATTCGTTGTAACAATATCTATTTTCTGTTCGCCAATCCTGTCGCAAATGAAGCGTCTTACCTGTATTTTTTGCATAACATCTTTGTCGATTATTTCCGAAAGAATCGCAATGTCAATATCGCCGCCTTTCTTACTGTCATCTGCACGGGAGCCAAAAAGCCAAACTTTAGCATTTGGATCGGTGTTTTTTACGGCGTCAATAATTACCTTTTTTTCCAGTTCTGTTATACGCATAGAATAAATATAACTATTATATATTAACGGAATATAACTTATTTAACAAGCACGAGGAAAACATACAATAAACTGTTCACCATCAACATCGTTTACCAGTTCCATATCCGGCTGTTCAGTATAAGCTCGGCGTATACCGGAGCCTAAACCGCTGTAGGGCAGAGTCCGGCTGGCAAACATGGCTATCTGATTGTTTCTAATAACAGGATTACCGTATTTTATTTCTTCAACTGTTAAACTATTAGGCAGTCTTCCCGGACTTATGATTTCGATCCGGTTATCAAAAACAAGTAACCGTATAGGAGCATTTTTAAAGTAATCACGATGAATAAGAGCATTCTGTAAAATTTCTTCCAAGGCAATAACAGAAACTTCAGGGATGCCATGTGAGTTAAATCCCTGTCCGTTTTGTTGATATTTAATACAGCTTTTTAAATACATCAAACCCTGTTTAAAAAGCTCAGGGATTGTTCCTTTTAAATCTTCCGGTTTACTTTTATAATTGTTTCCGCCTATATCATTTCCTACAAACATTGCTGCTTTTATTGTAAACTGTGGACGTATATTTTGTACTTCATTTCCAAAAAATAATAAACCTGCCAGGGTTAAACGGTCATTACGTATTGCTTTTTTTGCTTTTAACGCTTCTTCTAAAGTGAATCCTTTTTCTTCATAACTTTGTCCGAATTCTTTTTTAAAGTACTCAGAAAAAAGCCTGACATCTATATCTTTTATACTTGTTTCATAAATCTCAATTTCATCAGCAAGTAAATTCCGGCTTCCCAATAACCGCGCAATTTCATCATTTGATGTTACTTTTCTCTTATCTGAACCGTTTTTAACGTATATTGTTCCATTTGAATCTTTATAAGGTTTTGATATACCTTCCTCAATACTTACAACAACTATTTGACTGTCTTTTACGGAAACAGTTTCTGTTTCAAGAAAAACCGGCGGGTACACTTTTTGTGATGCGATATTCACGACTTGCCGGTTTATTTGCTGTATTTCACTGAAAGAAAGCCCGTTCATCTCTCCCGTTTTATCATTTATTCCAAAAATAATTTTCCCGCCATGAGAATTTGAGAGAGCAATCATCTCATGCGCAAGACTGTCAGGATTGGGCAGACGTTCTTTGAATTGTGCTGTACTGGATTCGCCGCCATTAATAATTGATAATAATTCTTGTTCGGTCATTAGAATCTATCGTTCTTTATAATATTTCTGGAAAAGTCAATCGCATAACGGCGATTGTAACAGGGACGATATTTTAATTTATGTATTTTAAAGATTTTTCTTATTCATAATATTTTGAATACGCGTCACAAACTTCAGTTGAACTTCCGGACATAACAATTTCACCTTTACGCAGCCATATTGCTTTATCACACAATTGTTTAACTATACTGTTATCGTGTGATACAAACAGAAGAGTTGCGGCTTCATTAATTATTTCGTGCATACGGTTTATACACTTACGCTGAAAAGCTTCATCGCCTACAGCAAGAACCTCATCTACAATAAGAATTTCCGGTCTTACAACCGTAGCAATGGCAAATGCAAGACGCGCCTGCATACCGGTGGAATAATTTTTTATCGGCATTTCCAAAAATTCATGGAGTTCAGAAAAATTTACAATTTCCTGAAAGTGTTTCTTCATTGTTTTTTTACTGTACCCAAGTAATGCGCCTTGTATATATATATTTTCTGCCGCGGTTAATTGAGGATCAAATCCCGCCCCAAGTTCCAGCATGGGTGAAATTGAGCCATTTACTGTTATTAATCCGGTATCAGGCGCTATAACACCGCAAATTAATTTTAAAAGGGTTGATTTTCCGGCACCGTTACTTCCCACTATTCCCCATGATTCTCCGCGTTTTATCTCGAAATTTATATTTTTTAAAGCTAAAAATTCTTTAAAACGAAGATGTCCTTTTACCATTTTAATAAAGTATTCCTTGATATTATCTATTTTTTCCGATGCTATATTAAAACGAACTGTCGCGTCTTTTACCTGAATAACCGTAGAATTCAAAGAACACCTCACATATAAAGGATAAATCTCTTTTTACTGTATGAGAAACTGATAAACCCTATAAGCAGCGCCAGGCAGGAAAAACCGGCTCCGTGAATCGCGAGATTAAGACTTCCCATATTAGGACTGCCTATAGTAAAATTACGAAACATTGCAATATATATATACATTGGGTTAAAATTTGTAACAAGAAAATATATTTTTCCGGGAAGAACACTTACCGGATAAAAAATAGCGCTTAAATATAACCATGCGGTAGTTATTACACTCCAAATATATTCAACATCCCTGAAAAATACATACGCTTGGGCCAGAAAAAGACCAATTCCAGTGCAAAAAATATATACTTCTATTATAGGAATAATGATAAATATATAACGCCATGTTACAGGAGCGCCGGTAAACAGAATTACAACAATAAGCGCGCCCAGAGAAAAAAAGTACGTTATTAGTTCACTTGTAACTACAGAAAGGGTAAATATATATTTGGGAACATATACCTTCTTTAATAAAGATGCGTTACCGACTACAGATGAAAGAGCGCGTGAAGTTGAAATAACCATAAAATTAAAAAGTAACTGTCCTGTCAGGAGATAAACAGAAAAATTCGGAACACCTCGGGCAAACATATTTGAAAAAACTATTACTAAAACTATCATAGTAAGGAGCGGATTTAAAACACTCCATAAATAGCCTAAAATACTTTTTCGATACTTTATTTTTATATCGCGTGCAATAAGCTGAAAGAATAAATCTCTGTATTTTAAAAATGTAAGTATACGATTATATGTTTTTTTCATTTCAAATTTCCTGTCCCTTAATAAAAAAGCTCGCTGCCGATATAAATTTCATACTTACTTGATGAAGCGGGAATATAACTTTTATTTCCAGAAAAATTATACCCAAAAGAAGCGCGAAAATAAAATGAACGGAAAATTTGAGGGAAAATAAACGCTTCCAGTCCGCCTGTAAAAAGTATATTTTTAATATCTTTTATATTGTTATTTTCAGGATGGTTATAAATAGCGGTATCAATAAACGGGGCCAAATGAAGGTCAAAATTTATAATTTTTAATTTTTTATTGTTAAACCATTCAGAAGGCCTGAACATTAACACTTTTAAAGGAAAATCCATGTTCAGCGAAATTACGGAATCGGCGTAAAGCTCGTCATCCGCGATGCCTCGCAATACATCGCCTGCTTCCTCATAAATATATGAGTAAAACCAGTAACGGAATTGCAGTCGGGATGAAATGCCGAATAAATCATTTTTAACAATAAAATGATTTATTGCCGTAAAATCAATTTTAATGTCCAACGGCCTTAAGTCGTAATTTTTATTACGAAAACTGTATTCATAACCGTTTGATAATAAAACTTTTGTTCCTTTTCTGAAATTATTTATCCAGTCTATGCCGTTAAACCCGATTGAATGCCCGAAATAAACTTCAGGATATTTTCTTATGTCGTCAAGAGGCCATTTTGAAAATTCAAGATTATAAAAATAATTTAAATAAGGAGTATAGTAAAGCCTGCCTGAATTTCCGATTTCAATTCCTACAGGTATTTTCCATTTTATATACGGATTGTTTGAGATAAAAAAACCCTCCTGGGTATCTCCGTAAAAAGGTTTGTATTTATCTTCGTTTTCAAGATTTACAAAAAACGATTCGTTAATGCCGATTACCATCTCGGAAGATTTTATCGGCAGGTTAACGGACAAGCCTGTTGTATTGCCGTAATAAAAAACCTTGTCTAAATCCGGACGGTATTGAAGTTCATTTTTAAATCTTAAAACCCATTTAAGATCAAGTATATTTATCGCGGTATTTGTATCCAATATGAATAAAAAGTATCTGCGTTGAAGCTGATCATAAATATAACCTAAATCCATTTTCAACGGCTGTAATGTACCCAAGAAATTATGGTCTCGCAAAATCAGCCTTATATCATAACCTGATTTGGAACTGTACTCCGGCTGCGGAAATACAATCGTGTTATTAGAATCTTTTACGTTAATTTCAAGGTCAACAGGGTATTCTCCGTTTTTTTGCGGTCCGACCGAGTATTCAATACTGATACTTTCAAAATTTCTTGTATTTTCCAGAAGTTGTTTTTTTTCATGTATATATTTTTCAAGATCGTAGATACCTTTTATTTTCTCTCCCGTTTTTAATTTGCAAAGATCCGATATTACAGATGTTCTTGTTCGTCCGTCTACGTTAATCACAAAAGAATTAATAATAAAAACAGGATCGGCTTCTACCTTTGCCTGCGTTTGTAATTCTTTTGGTTCCTGCGAAGAAACAGGAATAGGAAAAATGTATAAAAAAACAATTAAAGGTAAAAAACTCTTGTTCAAAAATTATATCCTTCCGTAAGTAGTTTTTCCACAATTTCCTTCTTGTCCGGTTCAATATCAACAATCTTCGCGCTGTTTTCATCAGGAATAATAAATGTCATCTTACCTTGTTTTTTCTTTTTATCGCTGTTCATTGCCGTCTTGAATGCTTCTGTATCCGCCAGCCTGTTGGGACAGGAACAATCATAACCAAAATTTGTAATAACGGCTTTTATTTTTTCCGCTCTTTTTAACGGCGTAATACCAAGTAAAAGACCAAGCGCACAGGATTGGATAATTCCCCACGCCACAGCTTCGCCATGTGACAAACTGCCAAAACCGGCGGCGGCTTCAAGAGCGTGCCCGAAAGTATGACCAAGATTTAACAGCGCTCTTTTTCCGGATTCGCGGAAATCTTCACTTGTTACAGTTCCTTTGTAAATAACCGCTTTCTCAATATACTTAAGAAGCTTTTCGCCCTTTAAAGAATTATCATTTGCGGTTTCAGCCAATATATCAAGAAAATCATCACCGCTTAATATGGCAGTTTTTATTAATTCCGCAAGCCCGCTTTTCCATTCCCTGTCAGGGAGTGTTGAGAGGCTCTGTACAGGCATATAAACAACTTCCGCAGGATAAAAACTTCCGGCTAAATTTTTAACATTAAACAGGTCAAAACCTGTCTTTCCGCCAATGGAAGCGTCTACCATGGAGAGCAGGGTAGTGGGTACTAAAACAAACCTGCATCCGCGCATGTAGACAGACGCCGCGAAACCTGTTAAATCTCCGATTACGCCCCCGCCTACGCCGATAAATACGGCGTCCCTCCCAAGACCGGCGCTATGAGCGGAAGACAGTATTGTTTCAACTGCCTGCCAATTTTTATTTTCTTCTCCGCTTTTTAAGATACAGACAGGAATGTTTTCATTGCCGCGTATTTTTTCCGTTATTTTTAAAGTATTCACATCCGCGACAAAAAGAACGTTTACAGGCTCGCAATTATCTAAGCCGGCGATAATATTTTCTACGAGCGGTATTTCATTGTTAATAAAGACATTTGTTTTAAACTCGTTATATGAAAATACGTAATTAATAATAATATCCGGCCTTCACGCTGCCGCTTAATGATAACAATAACACAACGCTAAAGGGGCGGTTATTTGAATCACCCGTGTTTCTGTAATAGTGACCGTCTCTGTTGCCAAGCGCCATAGGTACCGCGAAATAAAATACCAAATTTTGAAAAGGAGTTAAATTGAAACCCGGAATAAAAAGCGCTGATTCTTCAAGCACTGAATAACGGGTCTGGGCAAAAATCCGAGGGGCCCATCTCCACCCAAAACGGTAAACTAAATTTAACGCGAAGTTTAATCCTTTAAGATAGGGAGAAATTTCTTCTTCTTTAAGATTGGTTCTCGGAGAATACCAAAGAGCGTCATCTTCCGTGTTATTAAATAATTCACCGTTTATACTTAGTTTTTTGTCAAAAAAATCCTGAAAAAAACCAAGATTAAAAGCGCTGCTGAATTTTTGCGGATTCATAATACTGTCAATCGCGGCAAGCCATTCATTATAAACTTCAGTTTTGCCTATGGTTTTTTTTAATGATAAAAAAGAACGAAAAGCCATACCTCTCTGGTAAAAAACACCCGTGTCCAAATCTATTACCGGCAAGGCCAAATTGTATTTCGCGCCGTAACCAAGTTCGCGTAAGCTTGATATATCACCGTTCATCGCGGTTCTGGTCAATGTTATCAGTTGAATTCCGCCTATTCTTATGGGAATATCAACTTTTAACGTCAAAGCTTCACCACTGCTTATGTCTTTCGGAACTCTGGATAAAAGGTTTGTAAAGCCGAAATTCGGAGAAATACCCCATGCATGCTCATACTTTCCCCCACGAAAAAAAACCCTGTTAAAAAGGTTATAATCAAAAAAGAAATTTCCCAACGTAAAACCGGAAAAAGGAGGGATACTGAATGAGAATGAAGTATAAACCCTGAACGCTTCAGAAATTTGAGCGTCAAGACCAAGGGAAGAAGACATTTTAATTACCTGATTTTTCTGGCCAAAAATGGAATTCTTGCTTTCTTCTTTCTTATACCATGGGGTTTCTTTCCATCCGGGGGCCATTCCGGCAGTGAAATTGTAAGACGCGTCAAACGTAATACCGCGTTTTTTTACAAGAGAAAGAATTGTAGCTTCAGGTAATACATCTTCATCTATATCCTCAATCTCAGGAGTATCCTCGTCTGTTGAATCAAAAAGAGAATCAATATTATAATCCAAAGAAGCGTTTTCCCGGGCGCTGAGATTCATGATGACAAGAAGCCCAAGGAAAACAGCGAACCATTTCATTGATTAACTGTTTCCAAAAATGTCTTTGAAAAAGTTGAATCGGCTACCTTTTTAAGCGAAGGTTTATCTATTATTATTTGAGTTTTTTCATTAACGAATTTTCCGTTAATTACAGCTCCGCGCAGAGCGTCTACAAAAAGAATTTGTTTTGGAATAAAACGCCCGCTTATCTGGTAATAGTCCGGAATCGCGGATGTGCGAAGCAGTTGTCCTGAAAGGCTGTAATCTTCGCTTTTTCGCAATAAACCGTCTTCACTTATCCAAACTTTCATAATTGGGTAAGTTACTTCATTTGTTATTGCTTCCAGTGATAACAAACGGCATTTGAAGCGTCCAAGCGTCACGTTTTCACCTGCTGTTACTTTATAATCCTGAGCCAGAGTAGAACGCGTAAAATCGGAATTTCTCGCGTTTGTATTTTGAAAACGATCCGCGTTACTTGTAGTATTAAAACGCCGACTCTCAGGATCATAAAACCATAACGTTTTACCCTGTTTTAAATAACCCTGCCCCCTGTTTATTATTGGCTGCATAACAACAATAACATAAGTATCGGCGGCGTCACGCCTGAAAATACCCGTTACTGTTGTTGAAAGAGCCTGACCGGGTTTATCCTGAATAATAGTGTACTCAGCTGAAAAGTCAGTATCCAGATAACTTACAAGCGAATCTACCTTGACAAGCAGTTCCTGATCCGGAATAGCCCATATACCCACTTGTGCAAAAATACAAAGTAAAAAGATTGAAAGGCATTTTTTTTTCATATTGCTTCTCCTGATAAAAGATTAGGCAGCTTTTTGCGTGAAATATTAAAAACCGGAATTATTACAGACATAAAAAGAATAAAAAAAACCGAAAGTCCGTTTATTAAAAACGTTTTAGGAAGATATAGAAGCGTAAACTTTTTGTTTTTCATGAATATTTCAAAACCGGAAAACCATGAAAAAGAAAATAATGAAAATATTTGATTGAATATAAAAACCAGCAATAACCCGAAAACAAGCGAAAGAAATCCCAGAATCGCGACTTCAGTCCATAAAACCTTGCGAAGATCCGAGCTGTTAAAGCCAATTGTTCCCATAATGCCTATTTCCTTAACCCTCTCATGAAGTATAAGACGATATGTAACCGTGGCGCTTACCAGAATTATCAAAAGCATTAAGCCGTATATAAAATATGTAATTATATTTATCGCGTCCAGCAATTCTGATACTTCCGATAAATAAACCGGTAATGTAAGAAGAAAAACTTTTATACCATCCCATTTTTCCCCTATTTCAGCGTCAAGGCGCTCTCTGTCATAAACAAGGGGGCCTGTAGATAAGTTACGGGATAAAACTTCCTGCATTTTTTTTCGTTTTTTTTCCGCAACAGTCTGATTCTCAAGAAAAAACCCTACTGTAGAGCAGTCGCCGTCAGCGTACAAAATGAGATTGTTAAGGCTTTTTCTTGAAATATAAACCTTATAATATCCGAATACTGAAGCGTCATCTACAATATTCTTTATAAAAAATTGCTCCGTATTTTTTTGTCCCCATTTTGTGTTTACTTCAAGAACAACTATATCTCCAATCATGGCATTAAGGAGTTTTGCCATAGGTGAAGAAATAATAATGCTTTTATCATCAAAATTGAAGGTTGATGAATCTTCAAAAGACATTGTCTTAAATATGGGTAATTCGCTACTCCAGTCACAGCCAAGTACGTATTTTAAGTGAACACTCGCTCCGTTATAAAATATAACTCCGTCTCCGAAATATATTGTTCTTTGTACTGTATGCAAAGGATTTATATCGGTTGTAACAGCGGCTTTTTTAATTTCGGAAACTTCATGTTCACTAAGATATAATTGATTTTCGTAGCCGGAAGTGTAACCTGCGGCAATTATATCTCCGGCGTAATGAGATTGGGCTGAATAATACAAATTCTTGTACATTCCGTCTTTTACGGAACTGAATATGGTAACAATCGTATAACCGAAAACAAGAGCGACTAAAAGAAAAATATAACGTCTGCGGTAACGAAGAAAATATTTAAAACCAACTTTTGAAAGAGCAAGAAATTTATCCATTACCCTTTCCTTACAGCGGCTATTGGTTCTATTCTAACGGCTGCTTCCAGCGGATAAACAGACGCGGCAAACCCCAAAAAAATTGCCGCTAAAAAAGAGAAAAAAGCAATATTCGGCATAAAATTCATGTGTAAAACACGGCTGCCTAATAAAGAAATTATAAGGTTATTTGTTATGTTAAGGTTCCTGCCGTCAATGAACCGGGAAAATGCAATTCCGCATAGAATTCCAAGGACGCCTGCCGTTACAGCGATAATGATATTTTCAGTCAGGATAAGTGAGCGTATATAATAATTTGACGCGCCGATTGTCCTGAGAGTTCCTATTTCCCTTGTCCTGCGAAAAACGGAAATTAAATGAATATTGATCGCGGCAATGGCGCCGGCGATACTTATCAAAATAATGCCGATGTTAAACAAGCTCTGAATTAACAACATATAAATGGCGGACGCTCCCGCTGAAGTTCTCCAGTTTACAGCGGTAATGCCAAACGCTTTCAATTTACTATTTAAGATATTAATAAAAGTTGAAGCGTATTTATTATCCTTTAAACGAACAATAATAAAATTCCAGTCGCCGCCTGTCTCCGCGTATTTCTCATTAACATTGTTTCTTTCGATATTGTTCTTGTTTAAAAATGAATGAAGCATATCAGCGGAAAATTCCTCAATGTCTTCATCCTGAGAAAAAGCCGCGTTAAAAATATCATTAACATCAACAGATAGTAAGCGCGTTTTATTTTCATCGGGGATATAATCCGCTCCGCCCGCTACCTGGATAGAATTAAGAACCCTTACTGTCTGGGGATCGGTTAAAATAATCTCATTTATAAACAGGCCCGGATTTTTATAGCTGTAAATACCTACAAGCGGAACTTCCCTTATTTTAAATCCAATAGCGCCGCCTGATGTAAAAAGCATTGGTTCGCCTGTTTTAGGAAATTGTCCGCTCTGTTCTTTAATTTTTAGAGCTCTCTCATAAGTTATCATCGCTCCGTATTCGCCTGTTGTTAGAAATCGGCCTTCTTTAAGTTCAATTCCGGGAAAAATGGAAAAATAAGTCGAGGGATCTATGCCGCAAAGTAAAACAGGCTCTCTGTTTGAATGAAAATCAAGAAAAGCTCTGCCTGAAACCTGGCTTGTAATTCCCGCAATTCCTTCTTGTGAAGAAACAAGTTCCATTACAATGTTATGGGCCGGAAGAACGGGAATTGAAAAATACGCGTCAATAACAGGGGTATTGCCGCCAAAAAGATTTAAAGTAATGTCCCCGGATTTTTCCAGCATAACATCGCCCGTCAGGTTATCAGTAAACGCTTTACGAATATTATTATCGGCATTGCTTATAATACTGTTTCCGGTAAAAAAAATAAAAGTAATTACCGCGATAAGAGCGGTAATAATCAGGCTGTTTTTTTTATTTTTAATTATATTGCGCAGAGCCAGAAAAAATATCATATTAATGACGCTGTTCCTCTCTTATACACCCGTCATGTAAAAAAACCACATGATCCGCCATCTGCCATATTTCAGGATCATGAGTAGAAAAGATAAATGTTGTCTTTTCTTCGCTGTTAATAGTCTTCATAAGGCGCAATACTTTTTCGCCTGTAGCTGAATCCAGATTGGCAGTAGGTTCGTCAGCGATAACAATTCTCGGTTTTGTTACAAGAGCTCGCGCGATAGCGGCCCGCTGCTGTTGGCCGCCTGAAAGCTCCGCCGGAATATGTTTACTACGATCCTGAAGCCCGACTTCTTCAAGAAGATAATTTACCCTGTCACGGCGTTCGGCTTTTGAACCGCCTTTTTTTGATATAATCAGCGGAAGCTCTACATTTTCAAAAACATTTAACACGGGCAAAAGATTGAATGATTGAAAAATAAACCCGATTAGTTCACGGCGAAGCCACGCGAGTTTTTTTTGGGATTGTTTATTAATCTCAAGATTATTCAGTATCAGGCTTCCTTTGGTTAGATTATCAATGAGACCTATGATATTCATCAAGGTTGTTTTACCTGAGCCTGAAGGTCCCGCTACAGAAACAAAATCGCCTTCCGTTATTTCCAGATTGATACTTTTAAGAGCTTCTACTTCCAGTTTTCCCATTGGATAGATTTTCCAAAGATCTGTTATCTTAATAATCAAATAATTTTTCCTGTTATCATAATTTCTGTAAACTGCCGATAATAAAACAAAAATAACAAAAAAAAGTTAAAATTAAAAGTTAATAATATGGTTAAATCAATAAAAAAGGCAAAAAAAGACCATTTCAGTTTTTCGCTGAAATTCAAATGAGTAAATAAACAACGGCTGATTTATTACTGTAATTTTAAACTTGGTAATAAAAACTGCCATATGACACTACCTTTGGCGGCCGAAACACACTCAAAGAAAAGCTATCAATTTTAAGACTATATCAAAAAATAAAAAAATATACAATGAAAATAACCAAAATTTAGTGATTTTTTGCGGTTTTTACGATGAAATCGCTTGTCTTTACTCAGACAGAATAATGACATTCTCTTCTATATTGTAAAGTAGAGCGTTTTTGGAAAATTCGTTTACATCGTTTCTGTTTTCCAGGAATTCTTTCCAATTTTCAATAAAATCCCATGCTGTTTTACGGTTAAGAGGCAAAGACTTACCGTTAAGCAGGTCTTCGCTGTTCTTATTTCGCAAAATTGTATTTGCTTTATATACAACCCTTATGTCTGAAAGGGTATTTTTCTGGGCTTTTGCCAAAAAAACCAGTACTTCATTATTGTAAATGTTTTCTCTTTTGAATTTTTTATAAAATGAATAATCCCATTGATAGAGAGGCAGTCTGACACGAGTAAGCACTTCCTTGTTTTTTATACCGGAAACGTCCGCAGATTGTACGGCGGAAGAGGAATGATACCTGGAAGCAAGAACCAGCCGTGTATTTGCCGCGCTTCTGAACTCATATTGAGCGTCAAGGGCGGTAAAAGGAGCGGACAAGTCAAATAAATTTGTAGAACTGCATATATTTCCGCCGACAGTCGCTAAATTGCGCAGTTGGACTCCCGCTATATTTTCAAGGCAGGTACTCAGGATTTTAGGTACTATTTTCCCTAATCTGGCGAGCCTGTTTAATTTAACCATTGAGCCTATTTCAAGATACTGTTCGGTTCTTGTAATTCGGTGTAATTCTTCAAGTTTGTCAAGGCAAAGGCTTATTTTGGGTAAGTTTATTATGTTTTTACCCTGTCTTCCGATTAAATTCGTGCCTCCTGCGTAAATAACAGCTTCCGGAAAACGATTCCATGTAGCAAATAATTCATTAAAGGAAGACGGGAAAAACACACGATTATTAGGAGTGTCCATATAACCTCCTGCTGCGTAAGTCGGCGATAACGTTTACAGCTTTAACCAGTCTTTCGGCGTTTGTACAACGGCATTTAATTCCGGAAAATCCCATAAGTATTTCTTCTTTAGTGGGGGAGAGGGTTCGATCAAGAAGCGCTTCCGTGCATAGGATCTTTCCCGCCTCACAGTAACCACAATTTCCCAAATAAACTTCAATAAACCCTGACATTATTTCCTGATACTCAATCGTCTGGGAAAAACCTTCAATTGTTATTATTTCACTGCCGCCAATTCTGAACGCGGGTATAAGGCAGGCAGGGCTAATCTGTCCGTTAAAGAATACTGTGCATGCGCCGCATTGTCCTGTAAGACAGCCTGATTTCGCGTTGAATAAACCAAAGCGTCCGCGAAGTATTTCAATAAGCCTTTCACCGGGTTCGCTACGTACAGAAACATCTTCTCCGTTTAAAATAAAATCCAGTTTCATTTAAACCCCTGGGCCGGTTTTTCCATAGTCCTTACCCTGACCATTTCCCATATTTCTTTTCTTTTAATGGGAATGGATTTAAAGCCATGATCCATTGACTGGGAGACAGCTTGTAAAAAAGCCGCAGGTATACACGTAAAGGGAAGCTCTCCAATTCCCTTTGTTTCTTCATTTTTACCTGAAAGAAAATCTATTTGTATCGGAGGAATATCAACAGGAGTTGGAATGGGGAAATTTTCATACTGGCTTTTCGGCAGGATTCCGTCCGTATACTCTATATACTCCGTAAATGACCAGCCCAAAGCCTGTACCACGCTGCGCGTTATATTTCTTATAGCTCTGTTTTTTGAAATTATTTTTCCGCCGTCTATTCCAACCCATACGCCGCGTATTTTTGGAATACACTCTACAGTATCCATGGAAACTTCCACAACAGCGCAAGCCTTTCCAAGTCTTGTAAATCCGCTTATGTCCATAACTTTTCCGTCAGGCGGAAGAAAACGCCCGCCCCACAACGCGCCGTTTTGAGGCTTTACGGAACGCCGTACCGTAATTGGAAGCGGATTATGAAAACGCTGTTTACGAATCGCTATGCAGCATTTTTCAATAAGTTTTGTAATCGCAGTAATATTTCTTGAAGCGCATGAAGGCCCGCAATCCGGCGATGAATTCGTTATAAGACGAACCATGCCGGGTTTTATTGATATTGTCTCTAAAACAATTTTTTCCCAGATTTTGGCGTAATCTTCGGAACTGTTAATACTTGTTTTTATTTCAAGAATACTTTCTTTTGTTAAGGTAACTTCAACGCTGTATAAACCCTTATCATCTCCGTTGTATAACAAACCGTTTCCCTGAAAACCGACAGCTAACCCTATACCTCGCGGATTCTCTCCTTTCTCATGTTTTTTCCCCTTAAAACTCTGGCGCAGTAATTCATACGATGCCCATTTTCGTGAATAATCGCTCATTTTTACTGTATTATTGATAAGCTCTTCGCTTGATAACTTGTCGGCAGGAGAATCAGCAGGCAGAACTAAATTTGAGTTTAAATGATCTATACGCCATTGCGCCGGATCCTGGTTTACCAAATCCGCTATTTGTGAGACATGACGTTCTAACGCAAAAAACCCCTGTGATAAACCAAACCCTGAATAGGGGCCTTGAGGCGGAATATTTGTTCTGTCCGCTCTTGCCCTTATTTTAAGGTTTTCTATATTGTAAAACCCGATACTGCCAAGGCAGACCTGATCGAGAATTTCATTTCCGTTAACCCAGTAAGCTCCAAGGTTAACAGAAATATCTACGGCAGCGGCGGTAATATTACCTTTTTCGTCAATGGTACTGACAATATCAATATTTGAACTACAGCGTTTTGGCGAAAAAAGCAGGTCTTCTTCTCTGTTTAAAATAAGACGAACGGGTTTTTTTGTAATAAATGTTCCAAGCGCGGCGTGACATGAAACAAGAGACGAAAACCAGAATTTACCGTCCATGTGAAGGCAAAGTAAAGTCGGCTCTATATTGACAGAGCCTTGATCAATTCCCAAAAAACGGGCGATTGAGCGCTTTACATGATACGGCCATTGGGTAGCCGTTTTTACAACTAGATTTCTTTCAATATCGTACCATGTTACAGCCCCGGTCGGTTCGGCATACCAATGCTCCTGTATGCCTGTTATGTAACTGCCCGTAACTATTTTCCCTGTTTTTTGAAATACATCTTCCGTATCGCCTATATTAAGTTCACGTACTGCCGCAGGTTTGTTATCCGTCTGAGACGCTTCTTCACAGGTAAAAACAGCTTTTTCTTCATCGGCTATTACCTTACATTCAACAGCCATTTCATCAAGTTTGCTCTTGTCAGGTCCAAGCAAAAGAGCTACAGGTTCGCCAATATATGAAAGATTTCCGGCTGCAAGAATCGGCATATCCGTATCGGGAAATATATTTTTACCGGGAATATTCGCGGCAGTAATTCTTGTATAACCTTCCGGAAGTTTGGGAAACTTTATATCTTTGAGGATGCCTTTTGTTATCGGGGATCTTATTGTTACAGCGTAAAGTAAATCAGGCGGGTAGATATCTTCCAAAAAAACGGATGTTTCCATGTTTAATCAGTTTATTGGAAAATAGCAATTTTTTCAATTAATGTTGATATGTACTCTTAACCTTGTTATTAATAATACTGCGCAATATTTCTGAATTTCTGTAGAGTTTAGGGCAGGCAGTATCGAAAAAGCAAATCGGACGCAGTTCATCAAGCAAGCTGCATATATCGAGTGTAATTTCACTTTTTCTCGCAATACGGAGAATACGGCTGTAATCCGTAAATGAAGGCATCTCATCTCTGGAAAGAAGGCTTTCGTCCATTCGCTCTCCGTCTCTAAGCCCTACATATTCAATCTTTATTTCTGTTTCAGGCTCATAACCGTGAAAACGGATCAGTTGTTCAGCCAACTCGCGTATTCGTACCGGTTCTCCCATATCTAAAATGTAAAGCCCACCGCTTTCGCCGATGCCTCCTGTTTTTAACACCAGCGAACAGGCTTCGCTTATCGTCATAAAATAACGGCGGATATCGGGATGTGTAATTGTTACAGGACCGCCTTTTTCAATTTGCTGCTGGAAAAGCGGAACTATCGAGCCGCGTGAGCCAAGCACATTCCCAAAACGGACTATTACAAAGTTAGTACTGTCTTTTTTGGCGGCTTCAAGAACCATTTGCTCGCAAAGATACTTTGAGACTCCGTAAACTGAAACAGGCTCTACAGCTTTATCCGTAGATATATGTACAAAACGTTTGATACCGTGCTTGATAGAAGCGTTGATCAGATTTTCAGTTCCGAATACGTTGTTTTCAATTGCAGCGACCGGATTTGCCTCCATCATCGGAACATGTTTATAAGCGGCTGTATGGAAAATCGCGTCAGCTTTTAGCTGACCTAAGATATAGTCCATATAACCAGCGTCTTTTAAATCACCTATGATAGGGACAATAGCCGCTTTTTCGCCTACGCCTTCTTCCTGAAGCAAACGCAGTTCTTTATCGATTTGGTATATGGAATTTTCACCATGTCCAAAAAGGTAAAGCCTTGAAGCGCCGCCTGAAAGAAGCTGTCGGCATAATTCACTGCCGATTGAACCGCCGGCTCCTGTAACAAGTACACGTTTACCTCTCACATAGGAAAGGCTTTCTCTTAAATTTATTGTTACAGGGTTTCGCCCGAGTAAATCCTGAAGGTCAATGGAACGGGTCTGTATAAAATGAGCGTCGCCTTCAACAATTTGTGAAATACCGGGAAGGATTCTTATTTTTTGGAAATTAGCTTTTTTAAGGATTGTGTAGAGTTCTTTTAACTGTTCCGTACCGGCGCTTGGCATGGCGATAATAGCTTCGTCAGCCGGGTTTGTCCGTAAAAGAAGCGCTACATCTTTAATAGGGCCTAAAACGGGGATACCGTCAATTTTTTTACCTATTTTTTCAGGGTCATCATCTAAAAACGCTACAACTTCACCGAAAATCGCTTTTGAAGTTATTTCCGTAGCGAGAGTACGTCCGGCGAATCCGGCACCGATAATATACAGACGTTTTGACTTTTCCGTTATCTTGCCCTCTGTTTATCAAATTCCAATGATCCTATAACCTCAAAAGCAAGGTCTATAGCAAATGAATCATTGTACAAATCAAGGCTTACTTTTGCCCTTCTTTTTCTTTTATCGACTTTAATGATCCTTCCCTCAAGTCCCGCAAGAGGTCCTTCTACTACAACAATACGCGAGTTTTCATCAAAGTAAACTTTTGAACTGCCTGCTACAGCCCCTGTGCTCTTAATAAAATGAAGCACAAGCTCCAAATCCTGACCATTAAGCGCCGTTATGTCCTGATTTGACTTTAAAAAACGGAAAAATCCTTCGGTTCGCCTGAATTCCCACTGATAATTAATAATTTCATCATCGCTTTCAGCTTCAATAAAAACATATCCGGGAAAAACACCGGACAGTGAAGGTTTCAATTTTCCCTGTTTTCTTATATCCAGCCGTCTTTGCGGAAAGTATAACGGAAATGTAATATCGGGATGCAGATTTTTTAAAAGTTTGATAAATTTATTTTCGCAGCGGGTTTTAACCTGTATAGCGTAATAGTTCATTTGTTATTATTTAATCGGAAATATTTTATGAATGCCGTAATTTTTATTAATATCACTGGTATAATTACCTTAAAATTGGCCTATTTAGAGAAAAAACAGGAATGCCGATAACAAAAATGGAGGACTAATGTTTAAAGGTATCATTACTGCCGCGTTATTCGGCTTTTTTTTAACTTTCAATATTGAAGCTATTGAAGCGTCTATGATTTCTTTTTATGTGATAGAAACAGGTTTGCCTGAAAACGCTGAAAAAAACAAACATTCAACGCTATGGGAAAATGCCTTTATGGATGTTTTTTTTGATCATGGGTTTATTATAACTAATTATCCGATGCTGCGTCTTGGATCAAAACCTGAAGAAAGCATTATTAAAGCGTCGGGATTTGACGTTGATGAAGCAAAAGACGCGGGAATTGAATATATATTGATAGCCCAGCTTGACTACGATTCTTTATTAAAGGGACCGGAAGAAATTACGTTTTATCTTTTCACTGTAGCCCAGCATGAAATTATTTATGAAAAAAAGATTTCCGGTAAAACTTACGGGCTGGAAAAAGACGAATTTAACGATTTAAAAAAAATAATCAAGGATTTTGCTAGGTTTGTAAGCAATTTTTAAGGGGAATTTATGAGAAAACGGATAGTTTTATTGATTACACTGTCTCTTTTTACGGTTACAGTTTTATCATCATGGGAAGGAGCCGCCGCTGTAGCTCCTGAAGGAGAACTACCCGCAGTCGGTTTCTTTATCGCGACAAATTCATTCCCCAGAAATATTGTAGTAGACATTACCAACCTAGAAACAAATAAAACAACACGCGCGATTGTCGCCAACGGGCTTGATAACCCAGGATTACTTGCGATTATTTCCCGCGAAGCCGCCGAATTAATTGGCATGAGACGAGGCGCAATCAGTACAATTAAAATTGTACAACCGACAGAACCTGTTGCCTATTTACGTTTTGCGGAAGGAGCCGCTTCAGGTACTCCCTATTATGATTCAGGTGATGTTATTACTGAAGATACATACAAACCTCCTGTTCAGGTAAAGGAAACTCCTACAGGCGTAACAGGCCCAAGTTATGTATTGGAACCTGAGTGGCGCGCGCGAGGCGCCGCGCCTTACATTCCCGGGACACCTGCCGATTATTCTGCAAATCCTGTTCCGGCAGAAAAAAAAGATGAACCTCTCGCTTTTAAGGCGGAACCGGTACAGGAAAAAAAAGTAGAAGAACCTCCCGTGCAGATTACGGAACCGGTTCCGGAAAAAATTATCGAAGAGCCTCCGGCGCAAGTTACGGAACCGACTCCGGCAAAGAAAATTGAAGAACCTCCCGCACAGGTTACAGAACCGGTTCCGGAAAAAATTATCGAAGAGCCTCCAGTGCAAGTTACGGAACCGACTCCGGCAGAAAAAATTGAAGAATCTCCCGCGCATTTAGCGCAGGTAGTTCCGGAAAAAAAAGTTGAAGTTCCGCCGCCTTCAAAAGAATTTATTCTGACACCCGCTGAGGAAAGACCGCCTGAGAATACTATTTACGGTATTGATCCTTCGAGCATTATTCCCGGAATTAGACCCGCTCCTACCGAAGAAAAACCGTCTGAAATTACCAATATTGATCTGGCTTATATCATTCCCGGAATAAAACCTTCGCCGCCTGAAGAAAAGCATCCGCCTGAAAATACCGTTTACGGTATTGCACCTTCAAATATTATTCCCGGAATTACAACTACACCGCCCGCGAAAGAACCTGAAAAAACCGTTCTTCCTCCGGTCATTGATAATACATCTTCAATACAAAGGATAACAAAACTTGAGCGCGGATGTTATTATGTACAGATTGCCTCTTATGACAATCTTGAGTCTGTTGAAAACGCGTTAAGGCAAATTGACAGCAGGTATAATCCTGTTATCTATATGGCAAATAATACTACTTACTGTGTTTTACTCGGACCTCTTAATCAAGGTGAAAGCGCGGCTATATTACAGAGGTTTAAAAGCATCGGTTATAAAAAGGCTTTTATCAGGCATGAAAAATGATTTGAGGTTTTAATGTTTGATGAAATAATCAGTATTTGGGATAATAACAAATATACTATTTTATTAATAGGTAAAAAATTATTCGCGTCGGGAATTATCTTTGGTATAGGGATAATATTAACCAGAGGCTTTAAGAAAATAATAGAAAAAGCAACTGCTGCTAAATTGCATGTTGATGATACAAGAAGCTCCATTTTACGGCATATCATAAACTACGGAATTTTCATCATCTGCGTGATATTAATACTTAATATTTTCGGTATTAATACGGCAAGCCTTATCGCGGTTTTGGGAGCGGCCGGACTGGCAATCGGTCTTGCTCTGAAAGATACTCTGGGAAATATAGCCGCGAGCATCAGTCTTTTTTTTCTTGGCAGTTACCGGCTTGGTGAATTTATAGAATTCGGCTCTTTTATGGGAACAGTAAAGGAAATAAATCCTTTTACTACCATACTGGAAACACCGGAAGGTATATATATATCAGCTCCGAATTCAAGTATTTGGGGAAATCCAATCAGGAACTATTCCCGTAACGGTAAAAGACGTATGGAGCTTTTTATCCGTATATCATATTTTGATTCTGTAGACACGGCGTTTAATGTATTAAATGAAATTGTTATTTCCGAAACAAGGTTTTTAGAAGATCCCGCTCCTCAGATTGTAGTCCAGTCTCTTCAGGACAGTTCTGTAAATTTATGTGTCAGGGCATGGGCAAACAATCAAGACTACTGGGATATTTACTGGTTCCAAATACGAAATATTAAAGAAAAAATTGAAGAAGCGGGGCTTCATATTCCCTTTCCTCGGCAGGAAATATATATTTGCGACAAACCGGATTCTAAAACAATTAACTAACTCTTCTTTAAAAAACAAAATAAGTTTATAATGTAATTGTTCAACAATGCGAACCTTCGGTTCGAGGTTGGTTGTTTCACATTAATATTAATTTCGGAGTTAAAGTAATGCGCTGGCTGTTTTCCATACCGATAGTTTTTTTTATTTTATTTGCTATCTGCTTTTACATAGGAAAAAATTTATTGATTTTTATTCGCTGTTTCTCTCCGAATATAAAAAGTGTAATTTTCTGGCTTTTTTTTACTTTTATATGTTTCTTCATGCTTTTTATCAATTACCTGCCGCTTAAATTTAACTTCTTTCGTATAACAGGTTCAAATTGGTTGGCAGTGTTTCTGTACTTGTTTATGCTGTTCGTATTATCTGATTTAGTAAAACTTGTATTGTTTCTTGCGGGGAAACGGATTGCCAATATAAATCTGTACACTATAGGAGCGGCGTTAGTTTTATGCGTTATCCTGCTTGTTTATGGTTCGCTGCACGCCCGTTCTGTTAAAACAGAAAATTATTCTCTAACTTTAAACGGAGATGGCAGTGGTATTCGTATAACGTTGGTTTCAGATATACATATCGGCGCGGCTGTTGGAAAATCACATGTAAAGAGAATTGTAGAAGCGGTAAATCGTACTGACCCGGATATAGTATGTATCGCAGGTGATGTTTTTGACGGAAACCTTAAAGTTATAAATGATTTGGAAGGCGTTATTACTCAGCTAAAATTACTAAAAGCGCCGTTAGGCGTATACGCCTGTCTTGGCAACCACGATGTAGACAGAATGAGTATCAGCGGAGGCAAGACGGAACGGATCGTTGAAATCCTTAAAGAAGCCGGAATTGTTGTGTTACAGGATGAAGTTTTTCAAATAAGAGAAAATTTATTTGCGGCTGGCCGTAAGGATGCCCGCCCAATCGGTATGAACGCGGAAAGGAAGAACGCACGGGAATTACTTGCGGATATCGACGGAACAATCATTATGCTGGATCATCAGCCGACACAATTTCCGCAAAATGAACAAGCCGGAGTAGATCTTCTGTTTTGCGGACATACGCACAAAGGGCAGGTTTTTCCCACAAACATTATTACATACTTTATGTATAAAAAGGCGGGAGCGGTTCATTATGGTTACTGGAAAGGGCAGACAATGCAGGCTGTTGTTACATCGGGAGCCGGATTCTGGGGGCCTCCTGTCAGAATCGGCACTAACAGTGAAGTGGTTGTAATTGATATCACTT
>Ga0268262_10001698_pt1 | contig 26756 bp, 41 predicted proteins | sample TergutNc150P3_FD_190354 | JGI IMG/M metagenome (GOLD analysis project Ga0268262, IMG submission 190354) | Nasutitermes corniger P3 segment gut microbial community from laboratory colony in Florida, USA - Nc150 P3 (SPAdes) (version 2) | ecosystem: Host-associated > Arthropoda: Insects >... | reverse complement strand
TACCGAAAAAACCGTATACGATTGCCGAAGCGGTAGCTTACTTAAGCTGGCTGGGAGGGCCCAAACGGGCTCCCAGTGACGGCCCTCCTGGTGTAAAAACAATTTGGATTGGGCTTGATAAATTTAATGCCTTGCTTGCATACAGGGAATGGATGTCATAATTTTGTGGGTCAAGTTTAGATCCAGAGGAGGGTTGAAGTCCAGGTGTATACGGGTTCCGATTCTTTTTCTAAAATCCGCCATAACACGTAAGACGTGATTCCCGTTGTTATAAGCCATACCCAGAATGTTCGGGACGTAAACTTGATCAGGAATACCGAGAATGAAAATTTTTGTGTTTCGGCCATATTGCTACTCTTACTGAAAGAATAGCTTCCTGGCGGGGCGCAAATATAATAACCGTTTTTAATGCGTTTTCCCTTGTCAGCTCATGTATCTTGAGAAGCAACAATAGCAATTGGATGTCTTAACGGAGACCGGCCGTATTTTTTCAAAGGAGGTTAGGCATGAAAAGCGTTTTGAAGCTGACATTCCTGCTGGGCCTTATTGTACTTGTTATAGTAACGGCCTTTGCTTTCAGCGCGCTCTTCCAGGCGTCCCCACCGGCAGAATTGCCCCCGATTTTATCGGCCGGCATACTTCTTGCCGTTGGATGCGCCGTATGGGGCGTCTGCGCCGCCGCTTTCACTAAGCGCCGCACGACCGCAACCGGATTTGGCTGAATGAAAAATTAAAAAGCAATGCCAATTTCTATGTCGGGTTCAGCCACCGGGACGGACAGTCGGTGGCGTTTTTATTTTAAGCTTAATAATAAGCGAGGGTTTACCTCGCTTTTTTTATTTTTATATGGCATGCTATTCTACAAAGGAGATACATTGTGAAACCACAAAATAATATTGATTTTGATAAAATCGACTGGTCAAAAATAGACAGGGAAAAAGCCGAATTCTTTTATGATGAGGCAATAACCAATCTGGAATTAATTCATAAAAGCTATGAAGGTATTTTCAACAAGGCGATTGGTATGCTTTCATTCTCTTTGCCTGTTTTGACCGCGTTAACCGGTTATCTTTTATTACACTTGAAAGAATTTTCGGTTCCATTTCTTGCAATGCCGATTTGCTCTGCAATTCTACTGATAGCTATTCTTGTTCTTCTTTTATTGATATTGCTGCCAAAAGAGTTAAACTCCGCACTTGGAGAACCATCAACATATTTGACCGATGACTATTACAAAAACAGCATGGAAAATATTTTTAAAGGAAATATAAAAACCCTACAAGAGTGTATCAATGAAGATTACGCATCTCTAAAAACACGTGCCTGTTTCTTAAAAGTTGCGATAGTATTGTTTGCTGTCTTCCTAATAATTTCAGCAGGGAGTTGGGTTGTGGCTTTTTTAATCAGAAAACCGTGACCTACCGCTGTTTTTTGGGTGGATTTTTGTAGCAACGCTTTCTCTGGCGCGGACGTGATGACGGAGTAACATTGCTTCCCGATCTTACGTCTTTTTCCTTTTTGCAAGGCGTAGCGTCTACCAATAATTTTTTTGGAATTAATATGCTCTTGCCTCCGGTAATATTATGGTTTTCACAAACCGGAATGATAAACAGTTTTTCGGATGCAATGTCTGAAATATCTGTTCGAGATAATTCAATATCCGCTTTGTCTTCTGGCGTTTCTCGTTTTATTACGTGAGCTCCGCGATCCGCTGCCTTATCTCCTGATTTTTTATGCGCAGGGTGGCAGCAATTTACGCTTTTATTTTTGCTTGCCCCTGTTAATTTTTTCCAGTGATTTAGCCAGCCTTGGCAGACCTCGCACTCTAAGCCTGTTGTATCCTCCCCGCCCCTGACCCAGATTTTTTGTTCTTCATCTTCGATAAACCTTACCATAACTCCCTCCTCATTTTTCTGCTTCCCGTCAATCAGCCGCCCCGCGCCCTTTTTATTCCGCTACATCCTATTATTAGTCCACCTTTAGTTTATGTAAATTCTCCCTGTTCCATTATCAATCTTTATGAAACCGAATTTTTCTGCAAAATTGAAAAAATATTTTATATCAATAGGTTCCAAAGTCCTTCCTAAACCATACATTTCGCCCCAGTTTTTTGCCTGTCCTCCGCAATTAATATCTAATGTTGTTATCTCTGGGTGTTCCTTCATACCGGATAGAAACACATTGGCAATTTCTTTGTACCTTGGGTCTTGTTTCGCAAAATTTTCATATTCCTCAGATACAGCTTTAAATTCTTCAGGCTTATCTTTTTCTAACCCATAAAGGCACATACGTTACTCTTTTTCTGCTGTTTTATAGTCGCTTTTTTTTACCGCATCTCTAGCTCGTTCAAGATGAAAGTTAGATACAAATCTCACTGCCTCTTCTCTCATTCCTGTTTCTTTCTTTTTTGAGAAAAGCCCCATTTTAAAATCGTCCTCCTGTTTAACATCTATTCCCCCCGCGTCCGCGGCCTGGTCGCGGGCGGCAGCACCGCCTCGAATGTCCCCTGTAACTGGTTGTTCTCTCCCAACGGGATAGTCCGCCCTGTTCCGTCCTCGTAGCAAAGCGTCCAGCCATGATCCTCGTCCTCCCGCATCCGCTTGAGGGTAACCCGGTCGTCTAGCCATATCACCTGGATTTTCCCGTGCTGGGGCACGTCCGATTTTTTGATTAGCACCATTGACCCGTCGGGGATAAGGGCGTCTATCATGGAATTCCCCTTGACCCGCAGGGCGTAGTAGTCGCTTTCGCTGGTCTTGATAAGGTGGTAAGGCACGTCCACCACGCGGCCTTTGTCCTCGGACTGCCATATCGGCGGGCCTGCCGCAATGTCGTCGCAGAAGGCGATGGACCGCGTCATATATTCCGGCTTGGGCTCGGACTCGGCGACAAGAAGGTGGCTGTATATCGCTTCCTCGTATTCAGGATCGGTCTCAACGGTATAGACATCCTCGTCCCCGGTTTCCGCTGAAGATTCGGCTTCGGGAGATGCTTTTAGGCGATCTTCAAGGGCTGACAGGCGGGATTCTATTTCATCATGTTTCATAGTGTTTGAAATCATAATTTTCTCAATTTCTTCAATAATTGGTCCATATTTTGCAAATAATACAGCATCTCTCATTTTTAGCTTTAGTTGTAAAACTTCACCTTTACCAGTTTCTATCCATTCTGGATTAAGATTAAGTTTATTTATCAAGGCAAGTGTAAAATCCGAGCCCGGATTTTTGGATTTTCCAGATCGAATGTCCGACAAATATTGTGGACGAACCCTAAGTATTTTAGCCAGATCGGCCTTATTCCCCCCTCCACTTAAGATGATTCTTTCAGCGGTGTCGATTATTCTTTCCCAATCCATTAAATATCCCAAAAAAATTAATTTTTTGTCGATTAATCCTTGACAACTAATGATATATCGACAACAATGTATATCGGCACTTCAAGACAACTTGAAGTGCCAATCCGTAAAAAAACCGGCTGGAACCAACAGCCGGCAAAATTACCGCCCCCGGTTAAGGGGGAAAGGATGGTTACAGTATGGCACAGAAACTGTCCGGATGCAACCGGAAAACTGTCGGGATCCGCATCAAGCCCAAAGACGGGCTGTGGATCACTTACCAGCTTAGGCTCAAAGGCATCTCCCAGACCGATTTGGCCTCTAAATTGGGGCTCAAGCACTGCACGGTCTGCGGGATAATCAGGGGGCTCCGGCACTCTACACGGATCGAGAATGCCCTCTACCAGACTTTGGGCTATTCCAACTTTGAGGCCATGATCGCCGCCGCCAGGGGCAAGGGGGCGGTATGACCAAAGAAGAAGCCATTTTCAAACTTGATGAAGCAATCAAGGATAAGGTTATTCATCATTCCGCAAGGGATGATTATGAAACATTATGCAACACCTCAAAAGGCCGCGAAGATTTTAAAAAAATCCTGAATTATTCGCGGCAACTTGACAGCAAGATAAAAGAAAGAAGAACCTCGAGAGCCGCTCGAAAAGCCGCCAGCTGCGGGAAGGAAAAAGCCGTATGAACCAGGTAATCCCCTTCATTTTTGACGAACGCCCTGTCCGCGCTGTGGTGGTCGAAGATTCCCCTTGGTGGGTCGGGAAAGATGTCTGCCAAGTCTTGGGATATAAAGACACAGTTAGCGCTATCAAGCAGCATTGCAAGGGGGTGGCGAAACACCACCTCCTTGAGACCAGAGGCGGCAAGCAACAAGTCCGCATCATCAGCGAGGGCGACGTGTTCCGTCTGGTCATCAATAGCCAATTGCCCCAAGCCCAGCAGTTTGAGAAGTGGCTTTTCGAGGAAGTCCTCCCGCAGATCCGCAAAACCGGCGCCTATGCCGCCGTTGCCCTGGACACCCAGACCCTAAGCAAAATAAACGACACGCTTGCGGCCGCAAGCAAGCGCATTGAATTTCTGGAAAGCAGCCAGGCGCACCTTCGGGAGCGGGAGCGGCTTTACAGGAAAGCGGAAAGGCTCGAGGCGCTGCTTGCCAAGAAAAACACCCCGCTTTCGGACAGCGAAAAAGGCCAGATCAAGCTGTTGAGCGGCAATTATTCGGCAAGCCGGATCGCCGTGCTTATGAACCGGTCGCCATCTTCGGTCAAGCGGGTTCTGAACGGAGGAAAGACGCAATGAAAGAATTCGTAACAGGAGCCCTCGTGGCCCTCGGCTCTTTTTTGGCCGGCTTTATGGTCAGCTGGCTGACGGACAGGTTTTTTAAAAAGGGAGGCGCATCGTGAAAAGCATTGGGCGTAGCGGCTCTTCATCGGAGTACGCGGTATTCAACGCAAATTGTTCTACCCACCGTGGCGTGTTTTATGACCGCGACCTATTTAACGGAAGGTGCTACCGGCTGGAAGAGCCGTGCGGCTTCTATTCACGCATCGGGCGCGACGGCGGCATGGCCCGCAGGCGCATTTTGGCGGCCTTATTTGCCAGTCTGCTTAACGAATGCGAAGCGCGAATTTCAAAAGGGCAGGAAGGAGTTGCATCGTGAGCACTTCCTTGGATGACTTCCTTTTGCTGGTAGCGCAAATGAGGGTAAGTCAGAAAAAATATTTCCGGACAGGAAGCCCCTCCGCGCTTAAAGCCGCAAAGAATTGCGAGGCGGTGGTGGACGCCTTTATCGAAAACAAACGCGCCGAATGGGCGCGGAAAGAGTAGCCCGAACTAACTGAACAAACAGGAGAACAGCCATGAGCGAAAAAGAATTTATGACCGACAGCCAGGGACGGCAGGTCCCGGCGGAACTGGTGAGCGACATCGACAAGCTGCGGGACCAGACAGTCCGCCAGATTGCCGACGAAGCCATGAAAATGAAGCAGGTCCTTTCGGACTTCAAGCGCCGCATCAGGGACGACATCTATACGTTCGTCGAAATCTCCGCAAGCCGGTACGGCAAGTCCTGAGGCGGCAGGAAGGGCAACATCACCATGACCACCTACGACGGCAAGTACCGCCTGGTCGTCGCGATGAACGACCAAATCGCGTTCGACGAGCGCCTGCAGGTGGCGCGGGAACTGATCGGTGGCTGCATAGAGAAATGGTCGGAAGGCTCCCGCAACGAGATCCGCATTCTGGTACAGGACGCGTTCCAGGTCGACAAGGCGGGTAAGCTCAACACCGCCCGCATACTGGGACTGCGGCGGCTCGAGATAACTGACCCCGACTGGCTAAAGGCGATGTCCGCGATCTCCGACAGCATACAGGTTTCCGGAAGCAAGCAGTACCTCCGGTTTTACGAGCGGGACGGGCAGGGCGAATACGTGCAGATTCCCCTGGACGTTGCGGCGCTGTAGGCGGAGGGAACCATGTCGGGATTTATTTGCTACATAGCCGTCAGGCTTAAGGACTTGGGGGAGCGGCGCAAATGGGGATGGCTCATGCGCCTTGGCTACCGCCTTTGGGACGGGGTGTTCTATGGAAAAGCCAAATAGCCAGGAGCGCATCCTTGCCGAGGTGGAAAAGCTTGCGGAGTTTTCGGCGGACGGGCTGAACAACAAGCAGCTTGCCTTCGAGATGGGAACGACCGAAGCCGCCATTTGCAGGGACCTCAAGCTCCTCGAGAAAAGGGAGTGGATCGAGCGGTCTAAAACGACCGGCAGGTGGCGGCTGACCCCAAAATTCGGGAACCTCGCGGGAACCATTATGAAATGCTTCCAGACCGCGAAGCTCAAACTGACTGAAGACGAGGCGCGGTACGCGTCCGCGATGCAATAAGAAGGAGAGTATATGGCTGAATACGACGGGCTGTTTTGCGTTCCGGCGACAGATCCGAATTTCCAGTCAGGCCTTGAAAGGCTGGACACACCAGATTTGAAAAAAATGCTGGATCATATGGAATACCTCACGGATCAGGGAGAGCACCACAAGGGAAGGATCAAGGCCGTAGAGAAAGAGCTGGCACTTCGGGGCGATGCCGCCGAAACAAAGCGGGGCCGGAAGGCAAAAACCGGCGAGAACAGCCGGGAGATTGTCGCAATGGACAAATTCCAGGCCGACATTGAGACCGCCGAGCGGCTTTATGCCGACGGGATGCCCTATGAACTGGATCGGATTGAGAACGAGATCAAGTTCTATATGGCCCAAACCGCCCAAGCGCTTTTTGAATCGGGGAAACGCTTTTTACGGATTAGAGCCCATGAGGATCACGGAGCATTTTACGCGGCATTAGAGCGAATCGGGGTACCGGAAAGAACCGCCGATTACGCTATGGCCGTCGTGAAGAAATTCGGCCCAAATCCGCTACCGGTAGCGGATTTGGGGTCAACTAAACTAAAAATGCTTACGGTCTTTGAAGATGAAGAAATCAAAGAATACGTAAACGGCGGCCCCCTGGGAAGCATCCCCCATGACGACGTTGAAAAAATGAGCAAGCGGGAACTGCAAGCCGCGATTCGCAAAGAGCGCAATGGCCGCGATGAAGACCGGAAATCTTCAGACAAGGCCATTTTCATTAAAGAGAAAAAAATCAGCGAGCTTGAAGCCCAGCTACGCTACCAGGAACCGCCAACACAGGAACAAATAGCACGGGCCGCGCTTCAAGAGCTTACGCTTTGATTCAACGGCACTCTGGCTTGCGTTAACACTTACCTCCGCGAAGCGTACGCCACGGTCGTCAAAGCCGAAAAGATCGAGAACGTGAACGTCCAGCAGTTAAGCGACTGGCTCGGCCAATTCTATGAAAATGAAATAAAAACCTGCCGCGAATTGGTCGGGGCGCTGATGGACGAGATCGACAACGCGGGGCCGATGCGGGACTGGCGCATTAGCGATCTGCAATAGGGGGGAGCCTTGTACCAGACGTATGTTGATCGGATGATCGCCACCAAAACCAACGAACAACGTAAAGCGGTGGTCGCCGAGATGTGCCGGATGTTCGCCTTCTCCGATTCTAAAGCGTATAAAGTCCTGAAAGAAAACGGATGGGAATCCGGCAGGGCTAAACGCAAGGACGCGGGGTCGACCGGCCTTGACGAAGCGCTTTTGCTGGCGGTCGCCGACATGGTAAAAAAGTGCATCAGGAAAAACGGCAAGGCGACGCTCCCGGTAAACGTCGCCCGGTCGATACTCCAGTCGCGGGGCGCCGACATACCAATAGGCGACAGCCGCCTCCGCGAACTGCTCCGTCAAAACCACATGGCGGTTGCCGACAGCAAAGTTTCTTCACCGCATCAAACCATGCGTACGGAATTCCCAAATCAGGTACACTTTGCCGATCCTTCCGTGTGCCTGATTTATTTCGCGCCTGGGGGTAAACAAAAACTAATCGGCGATGACGAACTTTATAAAAACAAAAATTTCCTTGAGGGAAAAATGAAGTGTTGGCGTTATGTGCTAACCGATCATTACTCCGGTTCTATTTGCATTCGTTATTACGCTTCAATGGGAGAGACGGTGGCGAATATGTATGATTTCTTGCTGTACGCATGGGGCCAAAAAGAAAGCAACGTCAATGTTTTTCACGGCGTGCCGGTACTCTTAATCTGGGATTGCGGTACTGCGAACCTTGCAAGGGCTACTGCCAACGCGCTAAAAGCCTTCGGCGTAAAAACAATGCCGCACCTGCCGGGGAATCCCCGCGCCAAAGGCCAGGTAGAGAATGCCAACAATCTGGTAGAGACGCAATTTGAAAGCCGATTGCGCTTTGAGCCGGTAAACAGCATTGAGGAATTGAACGATGCGGCGGAGCAGTTTTATACGGCTTACAACGCCAATTTGATTGACAGCCTTGACACCCGCTTGAAACGGAACGGCATTAACCAAAGCCGGACAAATCTCTGGCAGCGCATCCCGAAAGAAAAACTGCGGGAACTTCCCGACGAGGAAACGTGCCGTCAAGTTTTTACTAACGGCGTACAGAAGCGGAAAGTAGCCGGAGACTTGACGGTGAGTATTGTCCATCCCAGAGCCGGGAGGTCGCTGCGCTATAGCGTCCGCGATTTACCGGGCATCCTTGTCGGCATGGAACTATCCTTACAGCCGTTACTCGTAACAGAGGAACCTTTATGTATCGTAAGCTATGAAAACGGCAAAGAGGGCAGACTAAAGTCCGAATTGAGTTTTGAAATTGAGCCGATTGTATACGACAGCGCCGGATTTGATGTAAGCAGCCCGGTCTACGGTGAAGAATACAAGTGGCCCAAAGACACGCAAAGGGAAAAAGCCGGAAAGATTCTTGATGCTCCGGGACCGGCCGCCCTTATGGGGCCAGCGCACAGTTTTATAAACCCGGAAAATCCATTTATCCGGCAGAGCGAAGGAACACCCGTCACGGTCGCGGAAACAGTGCACACCCACGAGATCATCGTCAGCGCGGTAGAAGCGGCCAAGCGGATAAAGACGGAATGCGGCTTTGTGCCGGAAGGTTTCATCAACGAACTGAAACAGCGATACCCGGAAGGGGTACCTGCCAAAATCGTTGATGATTTAATCAAAGCCCGCAAGCCGGAAACTCCAATAAACACCAAAAGCTGGGTTATTGAAGGCTACGCGACAGCCGAGGCCGTGGATTTTGTGGAAGCCAGGGCAGAGGCGCGGAAAAGCGAAACCGCGTAAGGAGCGCAAAAATTATGATGACCTTAAAAACATTCAAAAAATTTGGCATAACCAAAGACCCTTTTTCCGGCGATGTAGCAAAACCGGAGGACGTATACCTCACCGAGGATACCCGCTTTGTGGTCGAGTATCTTTTGCAGGCCGCCAAGGTTGGCGGTATGGTCGCTTTGGTAGGCGAGAGCGGAAGCGGCAAGACCACAATCAGGCGTTATGCGATAGACCGAATGACGGCGGAAGGCGAAAAAGTGCGGATCATCGCTCCCCGGTGTGTCGATAAGACAAGGCTCACTACCGGAACGATCTGCGACGCCATCATCGCGGACTGCTCTACCGAAACGCTCCGGCGCACGCTGGAGGCAAAAGCCCGCCAGGTTGAGCGGATACTAACAAACTCAAGCCGCAGCGGATACAGCCATCTACTGATGATTGAGGAGGCCCACGACATTACCATCCAAACCCTTAAATACCTAAAGCGTTTTTGGGAAATGGAGGACGGTTTCAAAAAACTGTCGTCCATTGTGCTTATAGGGCAGGTGGAACTCAAATCCAGACTTGACGAGGCAAAAAATTGGGAGGCGCGTGAAGTGATCCGGCGCATGGAGATTTTGGAACTGGAACCGCTGGGATCAGGCGCGGACATCGCCGCCTACCTGGACATCAAATTCGGTCGGCTCGGCAAAGACCGCAAAAAGGTAATTAACGATGGCGGCTGCAATGCCCTGGCGGAGAAACTGCGGAGGCAGACCCGGAACGGCGTTGTCTACTCGGTGGCATGGCCCCTGCTCGTCAACAACTGGTGCCGCAGGGCCATGAACGAGGCTGCGGAACTCGGCGCCGATCTTGTGGATGCCGAAGTGGTGAACGCTTTGTAAAAAGTTTCTTGGGAGGGGAACCATGGTAAAGATGACGCTTGTTTTTGATGAGGAAACGATAGAGGCCTTGAAAGCCAAGGCAAAGAAAGAAGGGTTCGTGCGCCCGACGACGCTGGCCCGGTATCTCCTGCTGCGGGCTCTCCAAGAAAACGCTACGGCGCAGCCGGAAGAAGATGCTGACGAAAAAACCATTGCCGTGCCGGTAGACAACTACAGGGAACTTCAGGGCTACGTGGAAGAGAAGAAGATTGGGAACGTCGCGGTCTTCGCGGCCTTTGCCATGCACCAGTACATGAGCCGGAATTCGCTTTCGGAGGCCCAAAAGCGAAGGGTCGAAGAAAGACACGGCATAAGCCTGAATGGCTGATTCTAGGGGCTTCCGCACACTGCGGAAGGGGGTGTTTTTGTGGAACAGCAACAAGCAGAAAATCTGCAAAACAGGCGGAAAAAACTTATTCAGCTTGTTCATGTCGGGAAGGGCAAAATGGGCATGGATGACGAGGCTTACCGCGCCTTTCTTAGCGGGGTTTGCGGCAGGGACTCCGCCGCCAAAATGACGATCCGCCAACTGGAACAGGCGCTCAAAGCCATGCGGAAAACCGGCTTTGTGCAGTTACCGAGTCGCGTGAAGCCGGAGGAGAAAGGCGGGGCAACTTTGGATCAGCTTGAATACATCAAAGGCATGTGGCAGAAATGCGCCCGGAACAAAAGCGATAATGCGATGCTTGCCTTTGTGAAACGGATCGCCCGCGTTGACGCCCTGCGCTTCCTGAACGTGGAGACGGCGCAAAAAGTTATTTTGGCGTTACGCGACATGATGGCAAAGGCCGGTTTCGATCCGGACACTTCGGGGGTCCTTAATGGCTAAGAACCGCGACAACGCTCTGGCGGAAGACTTAATCCTTTCCTGCGCCTATGGCGATGTATCGTCGGAGACCGCGCAAAAAGCGGTACGGGCTATTTGCAGGTACTTCGGCGGCCAGATGGTTTATATTCCGGCAAAAAAAGAAACCGGAACATCCGCGGAAAAACTGCGGGGCGTCCTCGCGGATGCGGTAGGGGACAGCGCCGCCGAAAAAATCCTTGAGAAAATTATGATTCTCTATGGATGTATGCAGGTATACATTCCGAAAGAGCAGACGGCTTTCCGTAAAACCATCGCCCTTGAAATTTACGAGCGGCTTGGAAAAAACGGAATCACCATGAACGATTTAGCCAGGGATTACCATATCAGTTTTAGCTGTGGCTATGAGCTTTGGAAAGCAGGACAGCGCGAAAAGCTTAGGCCCTCTATGCCGTACCTGCCGTTCCCGGAGATGACCGAAAACAATAATTCCGGTTAGCGCAAAAAAGCGCTTTTAATTCAATAGGCTGTCGGCATGGAAGTTACCGACAGCCTTTTTTTATCGCTTAATTTTGAAGGGACATTGCCAGCTTCCATCGAACTAATACCGGCCGGGGCCGCGATCCGGGGCAGGGACGGGCGCAGGTGGAAGAAAGGCGATCCTCAAAAAATAATTCTCAATTCCATGAACCGGCTTTCCCGGCTGGTCATTGACGAAAACCACTCCACCGATCTTGCGGCGCCGAAGGGCGGCTCCTCTCCGGCAATGGGCTGGATGACCAACCTGCATACCGGAGAAGGCGGCTCAATCCTGGCCGATGTCGAATGGACAAAGCGCGGCTCGCAAGCGGTCTTAAACAAAGAATACAGCTTTATATCGCCCGTGTTTTTGCACGACGACCAGAACGAGATTACCGTGGTTCTCCGGGCCGGGCTCACCAATTCGCCAAATCTGCAATTACCGGCGTTAAACGCCGAACACAGTTCGGACGTAAAGCCGGAAAAAAATAACACGGAGGTATCCATGAATAAAGAATTATGCGCGGCTTTGGGTTTGAGCGAAACCGCCACGGAAGCGGAAGCCATTGCCGTCGCCGGCGCCTTGCAAAGCAAGGCGGCCTTGAACGCCGCCAAGCCCGGTACGGCGCAGACGCAGACGGACACGTCAAAGGTGGACCTTGCCGCATACGCGCCCAGGGCCGACCTGAACGCGATGGAGGCGAGGGCGGCTACAGCCGAAAAGCAGCTTGCCGACCTTAACGCCGCCAATAACAAAAAGGAAGCGGAAGCGGCGGTAGACGAAGCAGCCAGAAACAGGAAGATCGCCCCGGCGAGCCGGGCGGAGTACCTGGCCCTTTGCTCCACCCAGGCGGGGCTTGAGTCCTTCAAAAAGATAGTCGCCGCTTCGCCGGCGATTATTGGCACGGAGGCCCAGGCGCCGGAGGGTGCGCCTTCAGCTTCAGGAACCGTGGCATTGAACGCCGAGGAAGCATCGCTGGCCAAAGCGATGGGCTATACCGCAGACGAATACAAAAAGATCATCGGCAAGGAGGGCAAATAAATGATCGTCACCAATACCGTCTTAAACGGACTGCGTACCGCGTTCCGGGAAGAATTCCGCAACCGGATGCTGGAACTTGACGCGAAGCCCGTCTGGAAACTGCTGGCCACAACCGTCCCGTCCAGCACGAAGAGCAACACCTACGGCTGGCTTTCGGCTTTTCCCCAGATGCGGGAATGGGTAGGCGACCGCGTCGTTAAGGACATGGCGGAAGCCGCATACCAGATCGTCAACGAAAAGTGGGAAGCCACACTCGGCGTTATGCGTACCGACATCGAAGACGATAATCTGGGCCAGTACCGGGTTATGGCGAGGAACATGGCCGACGAGTTTGAGCGGTTTATGAACCGGCATCTGGCGCTTCTTATCGTCAACGGCTTTTCCAACCTCTGTTATGACGGCCAAAAATTCTTTGACGGCGAGCATCCGGTCCATCCGAACACGGACGGCACCGGAGAAGCGAGCAACGCTTCCAACATTATCGGCACCGGCTTGGAGACCGGGAAGCCCTGGGCGCTGTTATGCCTGTCGGGAAGCCTCAAGCCCTTTATCGTCCAGCAGCGCACCTTGCCGGAATTTGAGGAGATCGCCGACACCAAAAACGAAACGGTCTTTATGAAAGACCGATACCTCTACGGCATTCGCTATCGGGGCAGTTGGGGATACGGCCTCTGGCAACAGGCCGTGGGTTCCAAAGCGGCGCTTACTGCCGCCAATTACGAAGCGGCCCGGCTCGCCATGTAAACCTTCAAACGGGACGGCGGCGATCCGTTGAGCATTATGCCGACACACCTTATTGTAGGCCCCACAAACGAGACGGCAGCCCGCGCAATTCTGTCGAGGGAAATCATCAACGGCGGCGAGTCAAATCCCAACTACCACACGGCGGAACTCGTAGTGGTTCCCCATCTTTTGTAGAAGGAGAAAAGGATGAACAAAGAAGAACTTATTCCTTTGGCCGAAAAGCTGGACGTCGAACCGGACAAAAAGAAACGCAATGATATTGTCGCCGATTTCTGCAAAGAAAAAGGCTTGAAACCGGGCGACGTGAGGGAACAGCTTAAAGAGATCGCGGGGAATTTATCGTCCAACGGCGATCAATCCAACGGCGGCCAAGATGCCAGGAAGGAAGTGGTTTTGGTTTCCCATAAGGCAACGCATGACAAGTACCGATGCGCCGGACTGGTACTGGCGAAAAAGCCGGCAAACCATCTGGTTACCGCAGGGCAACTGGCAAAACTCCGGCAGGACCCGTGGGTTGTTCTCGGCGGGGACAAGCCGGGCAAAGGAAGCAAACCCGAATGACACCGCTGATTACCGTAGAGCAGTTTCTGTCCATGCAGCCTCCATCCGTCATCCTTCCCTTAGACGGGGAGGGCAAGCCGGACAAAGGACGGATAGAGACGGCCCTGCGGCAATCCTCCGGCGTTATTGTAAGCCACCTTCCCTGGCTACTTGACGGGGCCGGGGAAATTCGCCGCCCGGTCAATCCGCAGTTTGCAGACGCGCTGGAGGCGGTCTGCTCCGACATAGCCCTCGACCGCCTGACCGATGCCGTTACCAACAGCGAGAACGCCCGGAACAAATACAAGGAAAGCCTTGCCCTTTTGGAAAAAATCAACCGGGAGTATCAGGGCGGCCTTGAGGGGCCCGGCTTCCAGGAATCGGAGGTAGTGGTTCCCGGCAAAGACGGAATCACAGACGGCAGATATTTTAAGAAGGGAGGCGTGTTTTAATGGGCGCTTCAGTCGGCTTTGATCTTAAAGAAGTTGACGCAGTAAAAAAAATGCTTGCAAACGCTTCCCTAAACGCCGCCGACCGGAGCCGTCTCTTGCAAAGTATCGGCGTGGAAATGGAAGCCCAGACCCAAGAGCGTTTTGATACGCAAAAAAGCCCAGACGGAGATTCATGGAAAATACTGGCAAGCAAAACGCGAGAATACTACGCCGGGCAGGGATGGTCAGCCAGATCAATTTTAGTAGGCGAAGGAACTTTGCGAGATAGCATTACCAGCGAAGTCCAGGGCGGGGCCTGGTCTGTACTCGTAGGAGCGACAATGGAATACGCCGCCGTCCACCAGTTCGGCGCGGAGATAACGCCGAAAAGCGCAAAGGCGCTGTTTGTGCCGGGCTATGGAATGTTGCGGAAAGTAAATATTCCGGCGCGTCCCTATCTTGGCGTTTCACCTGACGACGCCAAGGCAATAGAGGGCGCCGTCGCAAGTTTTCTTGAAGGAATTATTAAATGAGCAATTATTTAACCATCCGCGATTCTGCGGTTGGACAAATAAAAAAGGGAATGGCCCCTTTATATCCCAAAATGGCTGTTGAGGCGCATCCCGGCCTTTTCACTGAACAGTCGATCAAAAGAGACGCGCAGCGAACTCCGGCGATCCTGACGAGCCTTGTTAAGGCATCCGACGGGGAGCAGCGCGACAGCATCATATTTGTAAGCTGGGTTTTATACCGGGCCAGCAACGAAGACAAACTATACGACGGGGCATTGAGAATTATATCGGAATTAATCCCCATTATCAGAAAAGCTGATTTCGATCTTGATATAAAGAATACAAATATTGAGGCAGAGTGCCTGTATTCCGGCGCGTTAGACGCTATCAACATTGCCATGTGGGCGGTCAAGTGGGAACTGGTGCTCGGCAACCATGCGGTCAAGGGAGGCGGGTCGCTTTCAGACCTTGAAGAATTCGGCGGTTATGACGGTACGACAGCAGTTGGAACCGTAGAAATAAAAGATCACACGAAAACGGAGGATAGATTATGCCCATACCTTTTACACAAATCCCGGACATACTGTTAGTACCGGGGCAATACCAGGAAATTGACAATTCCCTGGCCGGGAGTGTCGGCGAGATTAAGAAAGCGCTCATTATCGCATATAAGAGCGATGCCGGCACGGCCCCTGCCGGAAAGCCCGTCCGTGTGCTTTCCGATCTCAAAGCCGCATCCCTTTTTGGTTACGGCAGCCCCGCCGCGCTTTTGGCGAAGACGTTTTTGGCTTTGAACAAAATCGAGCAGTGCTGGGTGTTGCCGGTGGACGTGCCGGGGGCCGCGACGCCCTGGCGGAAAAAATTCACGGTCAGCGTTACCACGGCGCTAAAAGGCGCGGCGACGATCACGGTGAACGGCCAGAAAATTGATGCCGCCGCTATCGGTGACGGGGCAACGCCGGAGGAAGTGGCCGCCGCGATTGTTGCCAGAATCAACAGCGAGCTTTGGCTGCCTATTGAAGCCGCAGTCGGCGAGGACGGCAAATTTACCGTCGAGTCAGTCGTGGCCGGGACAGGCGGGAATTTCAATGCCGTTGTCATCAAGAGCGAAGCAGCCGGAGTTGCGATTGACGAGAGCGAAACCGTCTCCGGTACGCAGGCCGCGAATATCGGAAAACTTTTTCCCGATCTGGGAAGCGTGCGCTACAGTTATTTTGTTTCCGATTTTTCCGATTCGGAAAACATCGCCGCTCTGGGCGCGGAACTCACCAGCCGCTTCGGGGCCATGCGGCAGATCGGCGGCAGGGCTTTTGTGGCCCTCTCCGGCGAAATCGGCAGCGTAAGCGAGCCTGAGAGCGTTCTGGGCCAGGCCGAGGCCGTGAACAATCCCCACATCGTGCTTGTTCCCCGGCTTACCAGTCCGCAGCTTCCCGGCGAGTGGGCTGCCCGATGGTGCGCCATTGCCTGCCGCATTCTGGCAGATGACCCTGTGGCCAATACCTACGATCTCACGATTGCCGGCCTCGCTTCCAAGGTGGAAGTTGACGCTGATACCAGGCAAATTCTCCTAACGGCGGGAATCGCCACCTACCGCTTGGATACCACCGGGAACGTGCTGATTGAGCGGCTTGTAACCAGCTATACCGAAAACACGGATGGCGGCAGGGACACCAGCTACCTTGACATACAGGTTCCCGAAACGGTGAACGCGGTGCGCACCTACATCAACGCCGCCGCCAAAAAAAGGTACAAGGCCTGGAAGCTGGCAAGCACGGAAGAAAACTTTGGCTCCGGCGCCAAGGTAATGACCGCCGGAATTTTCCGCTCGTTCCTCTGCGAACTGTACCAGGCGGTTTTTATCCGGGAAAAACGCTGGTGCCAGGATTTTGACGGCTACAAAAATACGCTCATCGTGGAAGTCAAGAGCGGAAGCAAAACTTGGCTTGAATACAGCCATCAGCCGAATCTGATTGGCCAATTCTACATCGGCGCGCGATTGCTTCAATTCAAATAGGAGGACAGGATATGAAACTTGAACGAGTACACCGGGTTATATCTTCGGGTTTGGGGGAACTTCCCTTACAGGAAGGGGGATCGACCTTCAAGCCAGCGGGGAAAAAGAGGGAAACCAAAGCGGGCGAAGTGCCCGAAAATACCGGCTACACCGAAAAGCAAACCTTCGCGGAATTAAAACTCAAACTTAACGCCACCGGCGTCCTGGGGGTGGAAGAGTTAAGCGACATGGGCGAAGACACCCTCACCATTTTCACTACCGGAGGCAAGCAGTACATGATGCCCAATGCCTGGGTAACGGAACCGGGCGAGTTAGGCGATGCGGAAATAAGCGTTACCTATAACAGCGGCACAAGTCCCCGGCTTTAGGAAGGCGTTATGAAAAACCAAATCCTTTCCGAACCGGAAATATTTAAGCTACGCGTCCCTATAAGAAAGGGCGAGGTCGAGTGCAAAGAAATTACGCTTAGGCCGCCTTTGTTACGCGACATCATACGGACCGACGGCCATGCCCCTGAAAGCGTCGGTTATGCCAGGGCATTGCTTTTGTCTCTTTCCGGCCTGCCGGAGGCTTTATTGGATCAGCTGGTGCCGGAAGATTGGGCCGATCTCCGCCTTGTTCTGGCGCGGACCAATATGCGTTTCATGGGTTTGGTGAATCTGCTTGATAAAAAAGAGGGCGAAGACGGAGACGGGCCTGACGGCCCTACGGAGGCGGCGGAAAATATACCGCCGCAGAATTCCGAACGGACCTCCGACGCATAGCCTGCGAATTATTGCAGATGATGCCGTCCGTCAGCTTTGAGGCCGTTATGGGTTTTACCTGGACGGAACTCAAGGACTGGCATGGGGCGGCGTTTGAAGTGTACAAAAATCTGCGGGGTATAGACTGATGGCGCGGGAAATCACGGCAGGGGTACTGCTAAAACTTAAAGATCAATTTTCTTCCCAAATCAAAAACGCCGGGATTTCCGTCCAGGGCTTTGCCGATAAAGCGGTCGGCATGGCCGAAAAGGTCAACGGGGCTTTTTCCGGGGTTGCCGGAACGCTTGCGACGCTCGGCGTCGGCGTCGGAACCGCCGCGCTTGTAAAAGGCGCCATAGACTACCAATCGGCTATTACCAGAATAGCCACAAATGCCGGGGTGTACGACCGCGAAGTAAACGAGTTTGGAAGGCTGTTATTACAAATTTCGTACGACGCGAAAGTTCCCGAAAATGAATTAATCGCTTTCGCCAACACCGCGTCGGAATGCGCCGTAGGGCTTGCCGACATAACCGAAAATATGCCCTTCATGGCAAAGGTCGTTCAGGGGCTTGGAATAAGCGGCGAGGAGGCGGGACAGCTTTTTACCGCGCTCTTCAAGCGCGGCGCCGACGCGGACACGTTAAAAGAAAAACTGAATAACCTCGCGGAAATCGGCAACCGCCTGGGCAACATGAGCATTACGCAGTTCGCGAAATTCCTGCCGTCATTGAGCGAGACGAGCGGGGTTGCCGTTGACAACATAGAAGAAGTGTACATCGCCCTCAATATGCTCGCTACGGGAACCAACAAGCCCCAGCAGGCGTTACAGCAGTACCAGTCCGCGATGAATGATTTTGCAAAGGCCGATACAAGGGACGCCATCCGGCGGGGCCTGGGTTTCGACGTTCTTAACGAGGATACCGGAGAGCTAAAAAGTTTCGCCGAGATCATGGAGGCGCTTTCGGTGTTTGGCGAGAAGAGCGGGGCAACGGCATATTTTGACAAAGCGTTTCATTTAAGCGATTCCACCATAAAAGCCCTGCGGCAGTACAACAACCATTACAAAGAGACGGTCCGGACCGTCGGAGAGTTAGGCGACACTTCAAATGCCATAGCGAAACGCGCCGACCAGAACGCCGGAACAATCGAGGGAAGCCTTACCAGGCTGAAAACTGCGGCAAAAGCTTTTGCGGATTCGACGCTTATAAAACCGGTTGAAAAGCTTGCAAAGCTGTTAAACGAGAATCCAGAAGGGATGAAAAAAGCTGTATATGGTTTGGCGGCGGCCGTCGCCGGTCTCGCGCTGTTGAAAGGTTTTACCACGGTTGTTTCGTTTATCGGCAGCCTTAAAGAGTTGAAAGGCGGCGGGGGCGCTGGTATCCCCGGGGGGCTTGCCGGGGGCGGCGCGGGAATTCCGGTACACGTTACAAACTGGGGAGGGGCCGCGGGAGCGTCTGGCCTTCCCGGGATGGAAAAAATATTATCAGACAAACCTGCCGGCTCACTGCTTGAGCCAGCAAAAAAAGCGTTTCCAGCGATAGGCGCCAAAATAGCCAGTGTTGCCCTGCCGTTAGCTACAGCCGCCGGGCTTGTTTTTGCAGGGATGAAAATGAACGAAATATACGCCAATGACGAAAGAAGACAAGAATTTGAAAACAGCTTTGACTATATGCCCGCATTTAACGTTTCTGATCAGGAATATGACCGACGCATTTCTCTTGGCTGGAGCAAAAAGGAAGCCGCCGAAGGGAAAAAGCGTGAGGCTGTCGATGCCGGTTCTGCTGCGGTGTCCCCAGGTATCGCGCCGGAGAAAGCCGGGGGCTACAAAGCCAGCCGCTCTCGCCGTCCCATCCAAGTGAATGATCTGATTGTAACTCCCCAAGGCCAATTCAGTACCCACCCTGACGATTTTATTTTTGCTATGAAAAACCCATCATCACTTGTTAATAACGAAATAAAAAAAGAAATCCATACGGTAGAAAATGTCCCGCAAGCGAAAGCTCCTGTAATTGTAGAAGGAGAAATTGAATTAAAAAGCGAGCTTGTTATAGACGACAAAGGCTACAGGCTCCGGCAGCGGGTCGGTAAAAATACCACCCCCTATAAATTCTCCGTGGGAAGCGCGGCAAATGCGAGGTTGATACAATGAGTGCCAACGCGCAATTTGACGCATCCCTGCCCACGCCCTATAAAGAAAACTGGCGGGAAGCCTACCGCGCCGATCCCGGCGAAAGCCCCCGCACGGCCAGCTACCAGGCTCCGGGCGGCGAAGCGATTCCCTTCATACAAAAAAGTTTTCGCTTCTCCGGCGGTCAAGCTAAGGACACGGCGGAGTATCCTTTCGGCGGGTTGTGGTCAAACGAGTACCTTAATGAAAAACCGCAAAGCCTCACGGTAGACGGGTACCTGCGCGGCCCCGCATACATCGCGCAGCGTAACAAATTGATAGAGGCATTGCGTATCCCTACCGATGACGACAATCCCGGCCATATTGATTTGCCGTTCTGGGGCAGGTTCCCGGTCGTGGTAAGTGATAATTACGAAGTATCGGAAAATGCCGATGAGCAGGGGCAGTGCGCTGTTTCGATCTCATTCACCCGCGCCGGGGTCAGCATTGAGGAACGAATGGGCGCATTGTCAAACGGAACTGACCGCAAGGATGCTCTGCCCGCTTCAGTACGATTGGAAAGTGCGACAGCGGATTTGCAAGCCGTTGCCATTGACGATTTTGAAAAAGAACTTAATGGCGGCAGTTTGGATATTAAAACGCTTCTCGCTGTGTTTGGTAAAATTAAAGGTACGCTTTTAAGTATCTTGGGAAGAATACAGGGAGCGCAAACAATTCTCAATGGAATAACAAATGAAATCCTTGGCATTATGAATCTAATCAGTCAAGGAATCCGCATTCCCCGTGAATTTGCCCTGGCTCTTCTTAATGCCGTGATGTCAATTGCGGCAGGTATCTCTGACATAAAAAACAGTGTCGCGTTGCATGGTCAGAAAGAAAATAGGGCTTCAAACACAGGCGCATCTGCCTCGTCCGCTCCTTCTTTGCCGGTACCGGACAATGAGAGAAACGCATTAATTGCTTTTTTATCAGCTAGCGCCTATGCTTTGTCTGAAGAACCGGCGCTTTCAGTCAACCAAGAGGCAACTGTCGCGGCCAGCGAAAACCTTTTCAAGATAATGGCCTTTTTGGTATCGGCCCGGCTCATTGCAAATATGGATTCCCTTACCTATAAAAAAGCCGGAGGGTATTGGCGGCTGTTTGAGAAACTTGAGGAAAGTATTAACCAAGAGAACCCCGCCATATATACCGCTATTCAAAATGTGCATATCGCTTTATCGCGGGAACTGTCTGAACGGGAAATAAGCAGGGAAATGACCCGCCGTATTTCCATAGCGGCCCCGCTTTTATATCTGGCTTATTACCTCGGTTGCGACGAAGATAAAATCCGCGAGCTCAACAGCATCGCCGATTCTTTTGTGGTCGATGGGGCGGTGATCTATGTCTAGGGTTGTCGTAAAAAACGCTACCGGCGGCAACGAACTTCTTTGGCGAAATATTAAAATCAAAAAGTCATTGGATGACATTTGCCATACTTTGGAATTGGAAATTCCGGCAAGCGAACGGACTAAGGTACGCAAACACGAGCGGATTGAGGTGCGTTACGAGAATTCATTTGTTCGCGATTCGGGAGGGAAGCGGCTTGTTACTACCGTCCTGGTTGACGAAATTACCGCAAGCGCGGATTCCGCAAAACACAGCGTCATGGTTATAGGCCGCAGCCCGGCGCGGGATATAATCGATTCAACATGGACATACCCACAAATGGGCGACGAATGGTTAATTAAACGTACCCTGTATGAAGTTACAAAAGTTATTGCGGATAAATTTAAAATTACCTGTATAAATATTCCTATAAACCGGGGTGATCCCACGAAACCGATAAATTATTTTTCTTGGGATAACGAAAGCCCATGGACAAAACTCATTGCCGAAGCTGACAGTCAGGGCTTTATCATTACCGCGAACGAGGTGGGAGGGCTATACATTTGGCAGCCAGAAGGTTACGTGAGGGACGAAGGGTTTCACCTCACCGAAGGGCAGAATGTAAAAACTATTGAGTGGAAAGAAAACGGGGCAGAGCAATACCACGAGTATATAGTAAGTGCCGCAGGCAGGGAAGCCATGGCGATAGATAATACCTGTAATAATAACCGCATCCTGACCATAAACCTTACGGACCCCATTATTGAACCGGACAAACTCCAGCGCCGTGCGGAAACGGAAATGCGCAGAAGAAGGGAAACCCGTACAACCGTAACCGTTTCCGGCTGGGGCCTCACGGATACGCAAATCAAAAACAACCTGGGATCGAATACCGCCGGAAAAGAAATCTTTTGGGTGCCGAATTTATTAATCCCTGTTAGTATGCCGTCGCTTGGCCTTCGGGCTAATCTTTTGATAGCGGAAGTTGAACAGGAGGCGGGCGTAGACGCCATGAGCAGTACCATAACTCTGGTGAAAAGGGACGCGTACTTATGACGGATCAGATCAGGAATTTAGGCGCAAGGCTGCGCAACCTGTTTGTTGTCGGCGAATTCCAGAAACGCTGCGATGACGGCAAGATACGGGTCAATACTCACAACAACAGAGCGGTTGAGAAAAAAGAGGCCTTCCCTTACGGATTTATTGCCAGGGCGAAAGGCGGCAAAGCATTCGTTTTTTGCCAGGGAGGAAACCCTGACAGCTTTGAAATCTGCCCGGTACAACCCGGTGATGAGATAAAGCCACCGGAACTGAAAGACGGCGATGCCGCGCTTTATACCGGCGAAGGAAGCTGGATTGTACTGCGGGAAGCTGGCGGTGTGGAAATTAACGCTAAAAAATCCGGCGAAATAACAATCATTAGCGAGGATGGAAAATTTTATCTTGGAAATAATGCTACTAATATTTGCAAGCTGATGATCGGCCTTATTGACGAGATAAAAGCGATTGTCACGTCCGGCGCTCCTCCAACGCATACTATAAATGACGCTTCAAAGCAAAAACTTGAAGCATATAAGAATGAGTTTAAGAACTTGCTAAAGGAGTCTGCATAATGCCATTGGTAGAAGCAGCCCTAAAAACAAATTTATTTAATTTATTCAAGAAAATGAAAAACAAAGAATTGAGCGAAGAAGAATATGCGGCTGAACTTGCCAAGATATTTAATGACCATATAAAAACAGCCGATGTTAACGCAGGTATTCAGGTTGATACATCTGGCGGCAAGGGTGCTACTACCAGCACAGGGAGCCTGTCGTGAGTGCGAGTATAGAACGATGGGCTGATATTCAAGAACTTGTCAGTATGAGCATCGGCACGGACAAAGGAACATGGCCGAATGATCCTAATTTCGGAAGCGAACTCTGGCTTTTGAAAAAAGACGGGAAGGTAGACGGCCAGACGGCGGGAACTGTGGAGCGTATGATCAGGGAATCTTTGCAATGGCTTATAGCTGACAAACTGGCCGCCAAGATTAACTGTACAGCGGAACGAAACGGCAAGCATCGGATTGATTATCAGGTGACTGTAACCCGGCCTGACGGCTCGACAGTAACAGTTGAGGAGGCGTGGAGTGTCGTTTAAGCGGGATTCTCTGGCGGCCTTACTTGATCGCATATACGCAAACTACACCAGCCATTTCCGGCCTTTGGACAAAACGCCCGGGCAGAATCTCCTCAAGGTATTCGCTTCGGTAGATGCCGGAATCTATCATCAACTTTTGGGTGATCTGGATTTCCTTGCAAAACAGATATTCCCCGATACCGCTGAAGGGGAATATTTGCGGGAACACTGGTCGCATAAGGTTCCACCGTTATACGCTGTAACAGCAAGGGGCGAAATAACAATGACCGGAACCGCAAACAAACCTATCCCCTCCGGCGTGGTATTTGAGGCGGCTTCTGGGGAGCGGTATTATTTAGAAAACGCTTACAGGATGGATAGCAACGGCCAAGCCATTGTTACCGTTAAAGCCGAAAACCCAGGGCAGCAGGGAAGTCTGGCAGTTGGAGAAAAACTATCCGTAATTTCGACGGTGCCGGTTGGAATAGACCCGGATGCCGTAGTAAGCGGCAACGGTATTATTGGCGGTGCCGATGCGGAAACCGATGAAGAGTATTTGGTCCGTGTGCTGGCCTTTCTCCGCAATCCTTCCCGCTATGGGAAAACAGGTGATTTCGCATTATGGGCTAGGGACGCGAGCGCCGAAGTCAGCGCGGCCTGGGAATATAAAAACTTTGGCGTTTTCGGAGCGGTACTGGTACAGGTTATAAAAGGGAATCAGATAGACGGCGTTCAGCCGGTGGGCAATCTAGCGGAAGTGCGAAACTACATAAGTAAAGTTGCGCCGCCTGTTTATTTGAAGTGCGAACCCCTAAAATCATACCCATTGACCCTTCAGTTTCTTTGCCTTCTCAAGAGGACTCCAAAACAAACAGAGAACTGGTGGAAGCCCGTTTGAAGGCGTGGATGCAATTGGCAGCTAAGCCGGGTGTAAAAATAACGGCGGGAGCGTTACGCATGGCTGTTATTGACGGAGTAACAATCACCAACACTACAATCAAACTTGGCGGCAGTACGACTGGAATTATTACAACTACGATTCTCGAATATCCGTGTATTGGGGAAATACAATGGGAATAGCGGCAACCAGGGCGCATTATGAAAACGCCATAAAAAAACTTTTTCCCCAGGGCGAATATTGGGACAAACAATTTGCCGATCCCCAAAGCGATGTATCTCTTTTTGCAAAATTGAAGGCCAGCGAATTAGTAAAATTCAGGGAACGGATGAATGCATTATCGGAAGAAAGCAAACAGGAAAGCACAACTGAATTAATCGCCGATTGGGAACGCGTTTACTTGAACGGAAAATTTCCAAATTTTAACATAAAACAAAGGCGGCTTCAGTTAAAATCAAGAAACGGATTAAGTTTGAACCGAGCAGAGTTACAAAAAACAGCAGAGATGTTCGGGCTGAATATTCAAGATGTAACAATTCCCTACCGTCCGCGCTTTTTTGGTTTCGCTAAATTCGCGCAAGAACGTCTCGGCAGTTTTTCAACATTTTCCGTTTTGCGGTTTATGGTCACGGAAGCTGGGATTGAGGCAAAATACTGGCGATCAATCAAGGCGGAATTAGAAGTATGTAGATTTGCCCGAATGCGTTTTGCGCTTAACAGAATGGCATATTACCCCATTAATAAAATGCGCGAAATCGTATACCGCAAAATCAGACAGGGATGTTTCGGCTACGGAAGATTTGCGTACAACAGGCTCACACCATTTGATCCTTGTATTGTACTTGACTATGATTTTTTAGGCGACTATATCGCGGATATTTTACGCGTTGCTGATTTTTATAGACGCTTTGAACGGGTTTTGCTGGAGGAGTACATTATCCGCGTAAAACCATACAAAGAATTTGAGAAGGCAATCAAAGATAAACTGCTCGCGAATCAGATACCATATTTTAATTACGGAGGAGAATAATGAAAAGCGGATTGTATCCAAACGAACAGGTCATTGAGGTTTTTGGGGAGCAGGTTAAATGGCCGGGCCTCGGCCCCGACGGGAAGTTTACCAACGGGAGTTTTACGGATCCGCTAATCAAGCCGTCATTCATTCCGGCGGAGACGCTGAACCTTTTGCTTGACAACATGCAGCGGGTCATTGAGGAAGCGGGGCTGGAGCCCAATAACATTGAGCAGGATCAGTTGCTTAGGGCCTTGCGAGCCAGGAAGACGGTCAACGTCTCCGGCAAAAGGGCCGCCACGCTCGTCGTAGGTACCGCCCTGTCGGGCCACACCTTTGCGGAAGTGGACTACCTCTGCGACGGGGTGGACGACCAGGAGGAGATAAACGCGGCGGTACAGGCCTTGCCCGAAGGCGGCGGGAAAATCGTAATCAGGGAAGGCGCGTACAGAATAACCGCCAACATCGTGGTCGACAGGGGTTGCGCAACAATCGAGGGCATGGGCGCGTCCACGGTGCTGGCTTTTACTGGCGCGGCTGTCTTTGTCAACGGAAACAACGTGACGGTTGCCAGGTTGTACATCAACAGCAGCATCTCCGTCTACGGCAACGGCTGCACGATCAGCGGCAACACGTGCAACGGAAACTTAAGGGGCATCTACATCGGCGAATCCGGCAACTCCATTAAAACAACATTCATTAAGATTGTCGCCAACACGTGCAACGAAAACGCCTACGGCATCTACGTCGACAGTAGCATGAACACTGTGATCGACAACACGTGCATACGCGGCATGGGCAGGGAGGAGGACTACACCTCGGCACATGAAACGTTAGAGGTTTTTGGCAAAAAAAACTTCGTAGCGAACAACTACATCATGGGAAAAAATTACAAAAACTATGGCGACGCGACAAACATGTTTGTCAACAACAAATACAATTAAGGGGAGGCAAGATGATCTATCGGATGTACGGGGACGCCGTGCAGTTGCTGCGGTACAAGATAACGCAGGCCGACACATCAGCCGAGCACTGGTGCGCATCGGAAGAGGAGCGGGACGAGACTATCAGGATGTTGGGCGACAGGCCGCACACGGTCGAGGCCATCGACCAAACGGACAATGAGTGGATCGACGGTATGGAATTCAAGAACGCGGCGTAGGTGCCGGAAGCCCTGACGATGGGCGAGGCGGCGTGGCGCGATTGGGTAAACGCGAGGGACAGGGAATTGCAGACCGCGATTTACCTGACGGATCTGGACTACAGGCTTTTGCTTTTGGAATGGGGGATAGCGGCATGACAGACAATAAGACTTACCAAGCAATGAAAAAAATCATCGATGCAGGGGGCTATAGCGAGTAAGAGGTCAAAGAAAAGCTGGACATATTTTTCGCAGGCAACCGCATCACTAAAAATCAGTACCAGGAATTGGTAGCACTGATGGGCGAAGATTAAGTCGGTTTAGCGTTCGTTTTTGTAACTAATTTCTACAACTTGCAATAATTTGGAAGTCTGTATTCGCTGGCGTTTTTGGTTCTATTCGCTGGCGCGTTCAGACTTCGCCGATCCGTTTATTGATATTCCCATCCCATTCTTTCTGTGGCAAGGAACCTTCCATATTGAAACAGTATAAGGGGATTAAATAACAGATACAAGCCGAACAGCTATTGACGCATCAATACATATTGGAATATTATACTCCAAAATGAAACGTAATCCGACCAGAACACAGTGGCAAAACTTCTTTGGCTATGGCCTTAACAGATTAACCCCGCAAAACCAAACCCGCCTTGAAGACTACATCGCCCAACTGGTGAAAGACAATGAAACCGCCCCTATACCGCAAAACCCAACTGGAAAAAACCCAAAAAAAACAGTAAAACAGAAGAAAGGAAAAACCAACT
>Ga0268262_10001697_pt1 | contig 26758 bp, 18 predicted proteins | sample TergutNc150P3_FD_190354 | JGI IMG/M metagenome (GOLD analysis project Ga0268262, IMG submission 190354) | Nasutitermes corniger P3 segment gut microbial community from laboratory colony in Florida, USA - Nc150 P3 (SPAdes) (version 2) | ecosystem: Host-associated > Arthropoda: Insects >... | reverse complement strand
AAAGACGTTCTTGAACGCCTTGACATAATGGGCGGCATAAAAGAAAAGCTGTTCAATTACTTTAACCAGAATTACCAGAACATGTTCAACCGTTACATGGTAACGGGCGAAGATGAAATGGTAAAGAAAGTCAGAAACTTTATCGACAAAGAAGAAACAAAGGTTCTGGCAAGGTACACGCCTAAAGAAATTGCCGACTTGCTTGATGCGGTTGGCGGCGCTGATAAGTTCAACACAGGCGAAATTGAAAAATCAGTAGTTAACATGTATGGTCACTTACAGGGCCATATCCAGAGGGGCGTCAATGAACTTGAAACGCACACCAACAGTATTCTTCGTCAGAAAACTGACACGGGCGCTTTCGTCCGCGGTGAAAATGCGTATTCAATCGTAAAGTGCGCGTTCAAAGACAACCAGACAAAACCGAAGACAGTCAGCGATGTAAAACTTTCAGTTAACATTCTTGATTCGGAACTCATCAGCCCGATATTCCACTATCAGGTTACCGTTGAATTCCTCGTCAAAGACTTAATTGCGAAACACATCATTGATACTATCGACAAGATTATCGAACAAGTTAAAGACGACAGAATCGATAAGGGTCTTGAAGAACTTTCCGACGGCGAAATCATTTTCAACAAACTGAATAAAGTAGAAACTTTAACAGATGATGAAGCTGAGGATCCCAAGTCAAAACGCTATACATTCATGGCGAAAAAACTCATGGAAAGACTTACCGACCTTCGCGCCGAAATTGATCCCGCGACATTTGACGCTCTCAACATTCGTGAGAACATCAAAAAGATTATTGATATGGAAAATATCCGTAACCGCGGCTTTAACACGGCGATTAACTCAATAACAGCTATCCTTGACACATCAAAGATGGGCTATCAGTACATCGAAAACTTGAAGAACGGACGCGAAGTTATCATTCGTGAATACGAAGATACCGACACAGCCAATCTTCCTGACGAACGCTATGCGATTAAGCTCCGCTATTTCGACAACGCGCAGCTTATCGAAGATCGCAAAGCTTACGATGTAATGCTCAGAAGCTTTGAAACCGAAGTTCAGCACCTGTGGGATGTTCTTGAAGTTATCTATCAGGATAAAAAGAGCTTCTTCAGAATCAACGATTTTGATGATTTGGCGAAGAGAAACAAGAACAGAATCCGCAAAACAATTAAGGAAAAAACCGGCGAACCTTTGTATCAGGATATCGCGAAGGTATGGGACGAGATTTCCTTTATCAAACCGGCTGAAACCGAAGTTGAAAAATCAAACCGCACATACATTTGGGAAAAAGACAGAATTCGCAGCCGCATTATTCTTATGCGCAACAAAATGAAAAAAATGTACGACTATCTGTACCCGATTGAAAGACGCGTAATGACAGACAGGCTTGAATGGCTTGAGAAGGAATATTACAGGTTTGACTACATGATCAACCCGTACCACCTCCAGCCGGGTCTCCTCTTGGACGTAGATATTACATCCATTAAGAGAAAGAAAGTTACTCTGGACGCAATGGCGAACGTACTCAATGAGTTCCTCCACGGCGTATCCAAAGGCTTCTCTGATGCCGCGTTTGCGTCATTCAGCCGCAGAAGATCAACAGTCCGCGAAGACATCAACCAGTCATTCGCCGCAGTTTCTGAAGAAGAAGAAGCAGCAGCCGCAGCGGCAGTTGCTAAACCCAAACCGGCAGTAATTGCAGCTCCTTCTAAGTCCGCGGGAAAATCCGCGTCCAAGAAAGGTGTTGTTGATTCAAAGTCAAAGGGTAAAAAGTCTTCACGCGGTGGAATTGCAGAACTTTAATTAAGAGAACTGTAAAAGAGCGTATTTTCACAAACGCCTCCGAAGACAAATTCGGAGGCGTTTTTTTGTAAAAAGTATATAAGGAGGATATATGGCGGAAGGAGCTAATTTGGAAATACTTTCTACCCGCACCGGTTTTAACAGTGCGGTTAGACATATAAAGAGAACAATGGATATCGCGTCAAAATCCAATGCGAATCTTGGCGATATTGTTTATGAATTGGACGATGAAGATTTAACAAGCGGTCAAACCGGCTTGCTTTTAAGAATGTTATTGGTCGATAAACTGGGTTATAAATCGGCGTCAACTAATCTTGCATCTGCGGTAAGCGATGTTTCAAGCGTTGTGAAAGAATTTGCAAAATGGAACGGCGTTGATCTTGTAGCCGCTTATTTCCACCCGGAAATGGGGCTTTTAATAGCGAATCCAAAAGTTGCGGAAGAACTTGCGGGTTTTGGTCAGCTTCGTCAGCATGAATTAATGGTAGTATATGCGGGTCTTCAGGGCAAGGAAACAGATGAAAATTGCCAGAAAGCCGCGGAATTGGCTTTAAGGCTTTTTGAAGGTTCCAAAGTTACAGCCCCTCCGTCCCTTACAAAAGGAAGATTTACAGTAAAAAAAGTTTCCAAACCGCAAAAAGCCAGTGAACCGACAGCCGCAACAGTTGCAAAAGGAGTAAGAGCAAAATCATCATCTTCTAAAGGAAAGTCATCGTCTAAACGCGCTTCCGCGGCTCCGGCTCCTGTAAAAAAATCAGCGACTATAGTGCAGAAATCATCGGGAGGTCCGTCAAAAATGACGCCTCGCTATGCGGTTATTGTACAGAATGAGCTTTTCCATAACGGAAACGTTGAGGCATGGAAGAGGATTATCGCAAGTTATAATGCAAAACATGCCAATCTGGAAGTATTTATTTATTACGAAAATGAGAGAATACTTGATATTAACTCGTTGTTTAAATGGGGCAAGGTAAAGCATGGCAGCGCCATTGAATTTGCCGTAGCCGGAAGCGACATTCAAGATGTGGCAAAATTACAGCGTTATCTGGCTCAGGGAGCCAGTCATCAATTTGAAGCGTTTTTGCGCGGACCTGTTAACACCGTGCTTAAATTGTTCTAATATAAGGAAAAGTATATGGATTCAAGAATACATTTTTTCAGCCAAAAAGACGTTATTTCCAGCAAGGTTGCGCCGGAATTACTGGGTATCCGCGGACGGCAGGCAAATGAATTTGCCGAGCTTGGGTTCCCCATTCTTCCGGGAATTATTTTAGATACTGATATTGCATCGGATTTTGACGCAAAGAACAGTAAAAAAGATGTTTTGGAACTTTTGGGAAAATGCGAAAAATTGGTAGGTAAAGGATACGGCGATGAAGAAAATCCCATGTTGATAAAATTGATTATTTCTTCAAACATGGCGATTTCAACTTATCCGGTATTGCACAACTTCGGGCTTGTAAGACCTGTTCTTAAAGGTTTTGAGCAATGGGTTGGCAAAGATTTTGCCGCAAGCGAAGTGCTTTTTATGATCCACGGTATGATGAATATCGAGGAGAAAATCAGAGATCTGGAAGGCAGAACCAAAGAAAGAGACGACATTGCCGAGAAAAACAAACTTATAAAAAGATTGTTAGGTTTTAAAGGACCTTCCAATGAATTGCATAGGGAAGAAGATGAGGCTCCTTTGCCAAAGAAGAAAACCGCGGAAGAATATATGGACGATTACCTTAAATACTTCCCGAGAGGTTTCTTTGACGACGCTGAAACACAGTTAACGATAACCCTCAGCGAAATTTCCAAATTGCTTAAAATGGACGAGCAGAACAATAACGATACAGCCATTGTTATTCAGCCGATGGTATACGGAAATTACGGTAAAAATTCCTGCTCGGGTTATTTCTTTACTCGCAATGTTGTTACGGGCGAAAGGAAAATTCAAGGCAGTTACTTTACCGGAAAATTTAACGAAGTAGGCGAGACAGGGCACGAGATCAATAAAATTGACACGGCTCATCTTAAACAGCTTGAAAAAATAGCTCAGGTTCTTGAAGATAAATTCAAGGAAATTCGCCAGGTTCGCTTTACCGTAGAAAACGAAAAGCTTTGGCTGATAGAACAGAGGCTTGTAGACCAGAAATCCACACAGGCCGATCTTAGACTGCTCCTTGATCTTAATAAGAGAAAACTTATCGATGATGCCGCTGTAGTAAAAGCGATTGATCCGTTAAGACTTAATGAAATTCTTCACCCTGTAATTAATCCTGCCAGCGTTAAAGGCTTTAAATCGTGGAAGGGCGGTATTGCTGGCGCTCCGGGCGCGGCAATAGGACGCGTATACTTCAGCACAGACGCTCTGTTGGAAGCGAAGAAAGCCTCCACACATCAGGGACACGGTGACAATTTTATTCTCTGCGTTGAATCTTCTTTTGCGGAAGACGTAAAAGCAATCGAAGTAAGCGCCGGCGTATTAACAGCCGAGGGCGGATATTCCGCTCACGCGTCTGTAGTAGCGCGCCAGTACGGTAAAGTGTCTCTTGTATCTCCCGAACTGAAAATTAAAGGAACAAAAGCGACGCTAGGCGATTTTAGTTTCTCCGAAGGAAATTACATCACAATCGACGTTCCTTTCTACGGCGAATCAAAAGTTTATTTGGGCGCGGCGGAACTTATCGAACCTGATCCTCAAGGCTCGGGACTCTTGGACTTTATCGATATGTCCAAGAGCTTCCTTAAAGAATTCCATGTCAGATGTAACGCGGATACCCCAAGGGACGCGAAACTTGCTTTGGAATTCGGCGCGGAAGGCGTAGGCTTGTGCCGTACGGAACACATGTTCTTTAAAGCGGATCGCATCAATGTTTTCCGCGACATGTTAATGTCCGATGACAAGAAAGAACGCCAGAAAGTCCTGAATAAACTGCAGATAATGCAGAGGGAAGATTTCTACGGCATCATGAAAGCGATGGCGGGCAAAGAAGTAACAATCCGTCTTTTGGATTCGCCTCTTCACGAATTTATGCCCCATAGCGCCGATGAAATACAGGGTTATATCGACCATGTTACAAAAACCAGCGGTGAAAAACCGTCTAAGGCAGAAATCATGGTTCGCATTGACTCCTTGCATGAGTTTAACCCCATGCTTGGTCACCGCGGCTGCCGTATCGCCGTCTCTTACCCTGAGATTTATGCGATGCAGGTAAAAGCTATTTTTGAGGCTGCGTATAAACTGCGTTCCGAAAAAATAGACGCGCGCCCCGAAATCATGGTTCCGATTGTAATGAATGCCGCGGAGTTAAAACTTATCGCGTACGGTAAAAAGATCGAAGGTTCCAACTATCTGGGTATTGTTGACATAGAAGACAACCTCAGGAAAACGTTGAAAGCAAAAGAAGTGGAGTATAAAATCGGCACAATGATTGAGCTTCCCGCCGCCGCTCTGGGCGCGGGAGAAATCGCAAAGTACGGACGTTTCTTCAGCTTTGGAACAAACGACCTTACGCAAACAACGCTTGGTATATCAAGAGACGACTTTACCGCGTTTATGCCCGACTACACACTGTTTGACCTTATCAACGGCAACCCGTTCAGCACATTGGATTCACGCGTAAAAGAGCTTATCGCCCTTGCGACGGATCGCGGACGGCTGACACGCCCCGATCTTGTCTGCGGTTTGTGCGGCGAACACGGAGCAAATCCGGCAAACGTGCGCTTCTGCATGGACGCGGGACTTAACTATGTTTCTTGCTCGCCTTACTCGGTTCCAATCGCCCTGTTAGCGGTAGCGCAGGCGGAAATAGCGAGATCGGAAGCGGGGAACAGCTAAAAGCAGGTTAAAGTTTTAGAGAGATAAAAAAAAGGCTGTCCGATGGACAGCCTTTTTTATTGCCGCTTGGTGTTATTTGTATTCGCCTTCAAAGCCCATATGTTTTTTAAGAATATCTGTAACTTTGTGCGCTGCCGCTTTTGCGTCGGATTCTGGAACTTTTCTTTGTCTGTTAAGCGATTCAACAAAGAAGTCGGTAAGTGATTTGTATATTTCCGGAAGATGATAAAACACTACCGCAAAGTTAATACCTGTGGGTTTAAGGATTGTAAAAGAGCCGTAACTTTCGTTGGGTTCTTTTGCTACCATTATCTTTGTTTGATTTTTTGCGATGATAATGTCCAATTCAGCAAAGCGTTTCGGGATTTTCTCGCCTTCCGCTCTTGAAACAGGTTCCTGGAACTTTATCTGATATGTGTCCGGTTCAATCAGAATGTATAATTTCTTTCCGCCTGTTACAAACTGTAAACCTGTTTCCGTTAAAAAGATTTCTTTTACGCCGGAATAGGATACAATTTCATAAATTCCGTAATTTGATGTTTCGCTGAAGAATGAAGAAACGATGTATCCATGGGCAAACGGAAGTTTTCCCTGGTTGTAAGCGTCAAATAGATTACGATATGCTACATCGCTTGTTTCAATGGTAGGTCTTGCCGTTGGTTTATGCGCTGTCGGTTTATGCGCCGCCGGCTTTTTTGCAGCCTTTTTAGCGGCAGGTTTCTTAGCCGCTGATTTTTTCGCCGCAGGTTTCTTTTTCGCCGCCGGTTTTTTGGCTTTTGCTTTTTTAGCAGGTGCTTTCTTAGCCGCCGGTTTTTTGGCTTTTGTTTTTTTCGCCGCAGGTTTCTTCTTGGCCGCCGGTTTCTTAGCCGCTGATTTTTTCGCCGCAGGTTTCTTTTTTGCCGCCGGTTTTTTCTTCGCCGCCGGCTTTTTAGCTGTTGCCATTATTTCCTCCTAATTAATATGGTTTTCATATTATATGACAATTATAAACCGATTTATGTGTATTTATCAACTGTTTTTTTAGTAAACATTCATTTAAATTCAGTATCCGGCATATAACGGCGGATACTGAATTTCTTTATTTTACGCGCGATAGCGTTACGGCGCAGGTTGTTACAATGTCTTCGACAGACGCGCCTCTGGAAAGATCGCTTATCGGTTTTGCGAAACCCTGAAGGAATGGTCCGTAGGCTTGAGCCTTGCCGAGGCGCTGAACCAGTTTATAACCGATATTTCCCGAGCCTAAGTCGGGGAAAATCAGCGTATTTACCTTGCCTCTTACGGGGCTTCCCGGCGCTTTTTTATCCAGTACCGAAGGAACAAGGGCGGCGTCCGCCTGCAATTCTCCGTCAAAAGCAAACCCGGGTTTTCGGGTTTCAAGGATTTTCACAGCCTCTTGTACTTTTGTTACATTATCGTGTTTTGCGGAGCCTTTTGTTGAAAATGAAAGAAGAGCGGCTACAGGTTCGGCGTTTAAGAATTCACGGCAGGATTGAGCGGCGCATTCCGCAATATCGGCAAGCTGCTCTGCAAGCGGGGCGGGAATTACGGCGCAATCGGAGAAGATCATCGATCCTTCTTTTCCGTATTGGGGGTCCATTCCGGTCATGACAAAGCATGATGAAGCGGTTTTAATGCCGGGGGCGGTTCCTATTATGGCAAGTCCCGCGCGCAGTACGTCGCCCGTTGTATTTATCGCTCCCGCGACCATCGCGTCCGCGTCTCCAATGTGAACCATCATAGCTCCCCAGCGCAGCGGATCGATAATATCGGTTTTTGCCTGCTCCGGCGTCATGCCTTTCTTTTTTCGTAATTCGTAATATTCATCGGCGTATTTGCCTAAAATTGAAGCGTCAGTTCCGGGGTGAACAAGGGCTATGCCGCTAAGATCGACACCTTCTTTCATCGCAACTTCCTGTATGTCCGCGATATTTCCCAGCAGTGTAACGCTTGAAGCTAATTTCTCGTCAACCAGAACTCTGGCGGCTCTGATAGTCCGCTCCTCGTTACCTTCCGGTAATACAAGTTTTTTGAGCGCGCCTGACGCTTTTGCCTTCATAATTGATACAAAGTCCATGTTTCCTCCTTAAAATAATACCAAATTTATGATAACTCCTTTTCCTAACTTGCGCAAGATGTTATATTTTGTTATAATCTTGAAAACTTGATAAACGGGGGCGTAAGTGACTGAGGTTTACAACGATTTTCTGGAAGACTCGGATTTTGACACAATCCTGTCGCCGGATATTGATTTTACAGGGACATTACGCTTTGAAAAACCTTTTCTTATCAGGGGAAAAGTCTCCGGGGAAATTAACGCTTCCGGCTTGCTGGTTATAGACGAAAACGCGGTGGTAAACGCCAATATTCACGCTCTGCGCGTTCTAATCCGCGGGCAGGTAAAAGGCGATGTTACCGCCGTTGAAAAAGTGGAAGTTACAATTTCCGGCAAATTGTCGGGAAATGTTACGGCTCCCGAAATCTACATGGAAACAGGCTGTGTATTCAACGGCAGATGCACAATGGTTGGGAAAAATACATTATGAAAATAAATAAATTTTTATTAGCCGGATTTCTTTTAATTCTTGCCTTGAATGTTTACGCTCAAGAGGACAATGGTCCCGACGCGTTAGCGGAATACCGCGCCGGAAATTTTGAAAGAGCGGTTATTATTTGCCGCGAGGAATTATCCGAAAACCCGAATAATCTTGAATCGCACGTTGTTATGTGCTGGTCGTTAATACGGCTGAACCGTTTGGAAGAAGCCATGCGCTATGCGCGCGCCGGCAGGGCTTTGTACCGTTTCGATGTAAGAATCACCCAGATCATGGGAGAAATCAGTTATTATCAGGGAAGGAACGACGAGGCGCTGAAGTATTTTCAGGAATACGCCAGTTCCGCGCCGGAAGGACAGCGTATTGATCAGGTTTATTATTTGATGGGAGAAGTATATATCCGTCAGGGAAAATTCCGTCATGCCGACATCGCCCTTTCGACCGCTGTTCACTGGGTTCCGAATAACGCGGCATGGTGGGTCAGGCTTGCGTATACGCGCGAAAACGCGGGCGATTTATCCAGCGCGATAGAAGCCTATGAGCGCGCTCTTTCCCTTAACTCTCAACTGTCTGACGCCCAGCGCGGCATTGAACGAATCAGGCGGACTATGGGCGCTCAATAGCGCGACAGGTAATGCCGTCCTTTTTAACTTTAACATTAGGCTGTAAACTCAACCAACTGGAAAGCGAAGCGATTACCGACGCTTTTCTGCGCGCGGGATTTGAACAAGCGGAAAAAACGCCTTCAGTTGTTATTGTTAATACCTGCACTGTAACCTCAAAGGCGGATCAAAAGGCAAGGCGTGTGATAAGAAAAGCGCTGCGCGATTATCCAAAAAGCAAAGTTATTGTTACTGGCTGTTACGCGCAGTTGAACAGCGATGATTTGTTAAAACTGGACGACGGCAGAAAAAAGCGTCTGTTTGTAATTAAAAAAGACAGTATTATTGATTTGCCGAATTATTACAATGAAAAAGAAAGAATTGACGGCGTATTGGAAAAATTTGCGGAAAGAGCGCAGCCCAAAGCGGGGAATAGGGTTTTTCAATTTAATCCGCAGACTTTTTCCGACCATACAAGAAGTTTTTTAAAGATTCAGGACGGATGCGGCAATCATTGTACTTATTGCAGAATTCGTTTGGCGCGCGGCGCGAGTATCAGCCTTGACGCGGACGAAGTATTGTCGCGTTTGCGGATACTGGAAAAAAGCCACGCGGAAGCAGTTATTACGGGCGTAAATATCAGCCAGTACAGCGACGAAAAAAAAGCGGTTAACCTTGCGCGTTTATTGGAACATCTTTTAAAAGGAACGGAAAAAATCGCTCTGCGCTTGTCCAGTCTCGCGCCGGACACAATTGACGAGGAGCTTGCGGGTGTTTTGTCGGATAAACGGATACGCCCTCATTTTCATTTATCGATTCAATCGTGCAGTAAAAAAATACTTGAAAAAATGGGACGCTCCTACGACGGTAAAACCATAGAAGACGCTGTTTCCCTTTTGCGGCGCGCAAAGAGCGATCCCTTCCTTGCCTGCGATATTATCACGGGCTTTCCGGGTGAAACAGAGACAGAGTTTAAAGAAACTTTTGAAATGTGCAAAAAACTGGACTTTGCGTGGATACATGTGTTCCCGTATTCAAAAAGACCGGGAACCGCCGCGTTTTTGTTCCCTGAGACATTACATGAAACCGAAGTTACAAGGCGGGTAGGGCTTTTTACAGATTTAGCGCAGCGGGGCAGGGCGGACTATGTTAAGCGCTGGCTTGGCAAGGAAGTTGACGTGCTGGCGGAAAAAGGCGGCGGAAAATCGTGCCGCGGAGTTTCCGAGAACTACCTGAAAACGGTAATTATCCGCGAAGGGAAAGCCCCGTTACCGGGGGAAATTTTAAGGTGCAAATTGCTGGAAAAGCCGAAAACTGAAAAAAACGAAGATTATGACGTTATAGCTGATTTTTGGAGGTAAGGGAATTCGAATCCCTGACTTCTAGCTTGCAAAGCTAGCGCTCTAACCAGCTGAGCTATACCCCCTGCGGTTAAATAATTATTCCCAATTTTAAACACATTGTCAACAAACAAGGCAAACCGCGGTAAAAGGGTATTTCCTTCAATAATAAAAGGCTGTAAATTCTTCAAAATCAAGAGATAATTTTACGCTTTTTTTTGCTAAACATTGAAAAATGAAAATGAATATACTAAAATATAAGGTAATGCGGCAAATAATAAAGAAAACAGCATGCGTTTTTGCACTACTTTTTTGCTCTTTTTCAGCGGTTTACGCGGCAAATTCTAAGAATATTACTCTCTCTATCCAAGGTTCCGGGCAGCCTGTGTTCGTCCAGGGGTTCAAAGAAGCCCTTATTATAGAAGCAAAGGCGGCGGGATACCAAGTTACCGATAATATGAGCGCGGCTAAATATAGCATCAAATTTACGGTCGAATTTGATCAAAGTACGCAAAAATCCAAGTTTATCGTGAGCCTTGTGAAGGTTGTGGACTCATCTGTCATCGTTTCTATGGAATATATGTTCACAGACGAAGAAGAAATGCTGCTTTACAGCCAATTGGTCTTTTTTATGCTTATGGCTAACCTTCCGGACAATGAAGTCGCGGCTTCCGAGCCTGTAGATGATAATTGGCGGGATAAATGGCTGTACATCAGCCCTCATTTTAATTATTCATTAATGCTTTTAGCTTTAAAAGGCGAGGGTTTGCACGCGGGAATCGGCGTTTTTAACGAAAGTAAAACAGTTATTAATCCGCTTGATAATAAAGCTGTTACAATGCCGGGATTGGGATTTGGGCTTGAATTTCAATTTCTTAATTTTATGAGTATCGAACCGGGCGTTCAAATATCACAGGAAGAGGTAGTATCGAACCATTTAATGTACAATATGCTCCTTTCTTTGGAACTTAAATTCCCGTTAAAATTTATTAGAAATGTCGTATTTGAACCCTACGGAACTGTCGCGTATCCTGTGCGCTTTCCTAAGGATTTGGAAATTTTTGCCAGTTATCCAAAATATGTTTTCGGCGGCGGAATGCAAATAGCCGTAAAAGTAGGTAAAAGCGGAGCGTTGTTTTTTGACGTGAACTATATGTATTACGGCGATACCGCTATAAATAATCCTTATGGCGAATATACTCCTTACCCCGAGTTTATACATTATGACAATGCTGTTCTTGGATTCGGCATTGGTTATAAATTCGGATTTATTAACAGAAAACGATAAATCCATAAATACTTACAATTTTTTTCTTCCTGATGTATAGTCATATTAGGTAAAAAGTGAATTTTATAATTCGATATGTCATAAAACGGCTTCTCATGCTCGCTCCGGTGCTCCTTGCGGTATCGGTGGTAATTTTCTTCCTTATCCGCCTTACCCCTTCCGACCCTATCGGTTCCATTACAAGCGGACGCAGAATCAGCGATGATACGCGTGCGGCTCTTACAAGTCAGTACCATTTGGATAAAAGCCTTCCCAGACAATACATTATTTGGATTGGCAACGCTGTAAGGGGGAATCTGGGGGACAGTTTCAGACACCGCCAGCCTGTCGGCTCCCTGCTTGCGGCAAGGCTTCCCATTACAATTCAGCTTGTTTTAATGAGCGCCTTATTCGCTGTTCTTTTGGCTGTTCCGGCGGGAATTATAAGCGCTGTTAAACGGCATACGATTATTGACAGGGTTATTTCGGCGTTTATGGTTTTTTGCGTATCCTCGCCGGTCTTTTTAAACGCTATTTTATTAATGTTGATTTTTGTTTTAAAGTTAAAACTGTTTCCGGCTTTTGGAGCGGGAAATAACTTTATAGAAAATTTTTATTATCTGTGTCTGCCCGCTTTTGCCTTGAGTCTTAATATGGTCGCCCTTATAGGACGTATAATCCGCGACCGTATGATTGTGGAATTTAAATCCAATTACGCATTGGCGCTTACCGCCAAGGGAACGCCTTTTAAACAAATTATTATGAGGCATTGTTTTAAAAATTCTCTTATTCCCGTTATCACGGTAGGCGGGGTGCAGATTGGCGCGATGGTTATAGGAGCCGTGTTAGTTGAAAATGTTTTTGCCCTTGGCGGAATAGGGGCGCTGCTTATTGAGGGGATTCAGGCGTCGGATTATCCGGTTGTGCAGAGTATTATGCTTTTTCTTGTTACTCTGTTTCTTATTCTTAATTTGATAGTAGACGTAGTCTACTTTATCATTGATCCCAGAATCCGCGCTTCCGGCAGCGCCGGCGGAAGCACAGGCAGGAGTTAAGGAGCAGTTATGCGCAAACATCAGTCTTTGCTCCCAAAAGGAATTTTCTCCGGCGGCTGTGGCGCAAAAAAAACCGAAGGCACTTTTTTTACATTTCCGCTGGTAGTTTCGGGATTCCTTCTTTTTCTTATAATTTTTTGCTGCATACTTGCGCCGGTTCTTGCCACTTACGGCGAATCCGAGCAGGATTTATCCGCTTCTCTGGCTCCGCCGTCAAGGGAACATTTGCTGGGCGCGGATAAAATAGGAAGGGATCTTTTTTCGCGGCTTCTTTACGGCGGCAGGGTAACGCTTATCTCCGCTTTGGGGGTTGTAATTCTTTCGGTAATTATCGGCGCGCCGCTGGGGCTTTTCTCCGGTTTTTACGGCGGAAAATTTGACGCCATCGTATGCCGCTGCTGCGACGTACTGCTTTCTTTCCCGTCGTTGTTGTTGGCGTTCCTCTTTGTAACCGCTCTTGGACACGGCATTACAAGCGCGGTAACCGCGCTGGGAATTGTTTATGTTCCGATGATTACCCGCTTAATCCGCTCCCTCACATTAGTCGAAAAAAATAAAACTTATGTGGAAGCCGCCGAGTCTATCGGCTTTTCCCACCCGTACATTTTGTTCCGTCATATTTTACCTAACTGTGTTTATACCGTACTGGTACAGTTAACGCTGGATCTGGCTTACGCTATTCTTGATCTTGCCGCGTTAAGTTTTATAGGTTTGGGAGTAAGTCCTCCCACGGCGGACTGGGGAGCGATGTTACAGGAAGGCAGAAACTTTTTATTGCAGAGCCCGCTCCTTGCGCTGGCTCCGGGAGCCGCCATTGTTGTTACGGTAATAAGCTTAAATATTTTCAGCGACTGCATAACGCAGTATCTGGATCCGCAGGGCAGAGTTCTTCCATCATTTGAAAAAATGGAAAAACGCAAAGGACTGGTTAGGAGCGCGAGTAATGAGAACTGAATGTCTCTCCATAGAAAACCTAACCTGCGATTTCCTAACTATTGAAGGAATCGTCTACGCTTTAAGCGGAGTGAATCTGCAATTACAGCGCGGAGAAATTTACGGTCTTGTGGGAGAGTCCGGCTGCGGAAAGAGCGTAACATCGCGCGCTATTATGGGACTTGTCGATAAAAAACATACGCGCATTAGAGGAGCTATCCGCTTTGACGATGAAAATCTTTTGTCTCTGCCTGAAAAAGAAATGCGCGATATTCGGGGAAAACGTATTTCCATGATTTTTCAAGACCCGTTTAATTCTCTTTCGCCGCTGGAGACTGTCGGCAGTCAGATTGAAGAAGCTATTACTAATCATATGGAGTTGAGCAAAGAAAAACTGCGAAGCCGTACCGCGGAACTTTTGGAAAAAGTGGGTCTTCATCCGGATACCGCAAAACAGTATCCGTTTGAGTTGTCGGGCGGAATGCAGCAGCGCGTTATGCTCGCGCAGGCAATCAGCTGTAACCCCGAATTGCTTATTGCCGATGAGCCGACTACCGCCCTTGATCTTACAATTCAATCGCAGGTGTTGGATTTATTAAAAAAACTGCAAAAAGAGCTTTCGCTTACGGTGCTGCTTATAACGCATAACTTCGCTTTGGTTACGGAAAACTGCGACAAGGTAGCGGTAATGTATGCCGGGCGCATTGTAGAAACCGCCCCTGCAAGAAGCATTATAGAGTGCGCAAAACATCCTTACACACGCGCGTTGATTAACTGTATACCGCGGGCAAATACCGGCGAAGCCCCAAAAGAAAAACTCCCCGTAATTCCGGGCTCTCCCCCAAGGCTTTATGCGCCCATTGAGGGGTGTCCGTTTGTTCCGCGCTGTCCCAAAGCGGACGGAGCTTGCGCTAAGATGCCCGATGTTACAAATTCAGGCGGCGGAAGATCTGTGTGCTGCCACCATTTGGGAGACGAATAATGTTAGAAGTAGAAGGCTTAAAAAAATATTTTACATTAAGCGACGGACGGCAGATTCGCGCGGTAGACGGGGTATCCTTTCAGGTACAGCAGAATGAAATCCTCGGCATTGTGGGAGAATCCGGCTGCGGTAAGTCTACGCTGGGCAGGCTCATTCTGCGTCTGATTGAACCGGACGCGGGGCATGTGTCTTTCTTGGGAGAGAAAATTACCGGAATCAGCCAAGACGCTTTACGATTCAAACGCAAGTCGATGCAGATGGTTTTTCAGAATCCTTTTTCATCTTTTAACCCGAAGATTACCATTGGCGGAGCGCTTATGGAAGTATGCCGCCACTACGGCATGAGCGATACCGAAGGCAAAGAAAGAATAGATCAATTATTAAGAGATATAGGTTTATCAGGCGATATGCTTACCAGTTGGCCGCGGGAGCTTTCCGGCGGACAGCTTCAGCGTCTTGCGATAGCAAGGGCTATCATAGGAGAGCCTTATCTGCTTATAGCCGACGAACCGCTGTCCGCTCTTGACGTATCCGTTCAAGCGCAGCTTCTTAATCTGCTTGATGATCTTCGCACAGGCCGTTCCATGGCGATGGTTTTTATCTCCCATGATATGACCGTAATTGAATACTTCTGCGACAAGGTTGCGGTTATGTATATGGGCAGAATAATGGAGCTTGTTCCTTCCGCTGAATTGTCGCATAACGCTCTTCACCCCTATACGCTTTCCCTTAAGGCGAGCGTACCTAAGCTTGATGTTTTTAAAAACTTTGTAGAAGAAAAAAAAGCGCCGATTCACGGAGAAATGACGGATCGCCGCGCTCCGGCTAATGGCTGCCCTTTCGCCCCGCGCTGTCCTAGGGCAATGCCTAAATGCGCCGAAGCCTTGCCGGAAATTTCGGAAGTTTCGTCCGGGCATTGGGTTCGCTGTTGTTGTTATTAATTTCAGCATAAAAAAGGCGGACAATCAGTCCGCCTTAATTAACTAACGTATATTTATTCCTATTCGGTATGTGCCGCTGCCGGAACCGTATGGCCATACTTTTATATAGTACTCCTGTCCGCTATTTATTGTTACGGCGGCAACTGTGGTGCTGTTATCAAAGTTTATTTGACTTCCGAACGTATTGCCGTTTGAATCATACAATTGAACATACAGGTTGGTTAGTGTGCCAAAACTAATATTTATATTCTGTATTGTACCGATAGGCTCGTATAACTTGAACCATTGTTCGCCGACTGATGTAGAAATATTGCCGTTAACCCAGACCCCATTTGCGCCAAGTGTTGTTGCGTTGGCGGGCGGTGTTGACGATGCATTGAATGATATCCGGTATGTGCCGGTATCGGAAGAATTGTATGGCAATACTTTTATATAGTACTCTTGTCCGACAGATAATGTCATGGAGATGCCACTGCTGGATGTTTGACTTCCAATCGTACTGCCGCTTGAGGAATACACTTGAATAGTTAGATTAGTAAGTGTGCCGTTTTCATAATGTATGTACTGTGTAGCGGATGTTGCGGTGAATTTGAATCCTTGTTCAATGCTTGACGCTGTAATATTGCCATTAGCCCATAAACCGGAATTAAGTCGGGTTGCGCTGGTGAATGTAGGCGACAATGAGGACGAAGTAAATCCTATCCCGTATGTTCCTGTTGAACCGACTCCTGTCTTGTTTGACTCCTTAATATAGTATTCATTTCCGACTGTTACAGTATAGTAGGCGTATTTGTTACTGCTATTTAAAATTATTTGGGCTTCGATAGTATTTAGATTTGAGTCATACAATTGAATACTAAGACTTGTCAGATTGCCGAAAATAGCATGTATGTATTGTCTGGCGGCTGTTGCGGTTAATTTGAGCCATCGTTCGGTGTATCCGCTTCCATCAGTCCATATATTTTCGGTAAGCTGTATCGCATTGGAGCCTGCAGGCGACAATAAAATCGTATTGAACGCTATCCGATAAGTACCGCCGGCAGAGTAGGACCATACTTTAATATAATATTCCTGCCCGACATTTAAAGTCCGTAAAGCGGTGGTATTGCCGCTATAATTTGCTTCGGCTCCAACCTTACTGCCGTTTGAGTCATATACTTGGAAACACAGATTAGTCAATGTGCCCAGACCGACATGTATATACTGTGAAGCGGCTGTCGCGGAGAATTTAAACCAATGCTCGTTGTTTATTGGAATATTGTCATCAGTCCATGTATTTGCGGTAAGCCTTGTTGCGTTAGATGGTAACAATGTTATGGGACTCTCTGTTGATGATGTATTAAACGCTATAAGGTATGTGCCGCTGCCGGAGTTGGGCGATACATTTATATAATACTCTTGCCCGACAGTTAATGTCTGGGATACATATTTAGAACCGTTATTAATAGTGAAACGTCTCTGATTTCCAATCAAAGTACCGCTTGAATTGTATACTTGAACATATATGTCAGTTAATGTGCCAAAATCGATATGTATGTACTGTGTAACGGCGGTTGCGGAAAACTTGAACCACTGCTCGCTGCCTGATGCGGTGATATTACCTTCAGCCCAAGTATTGGCAGTGAGCTGGGTTGCAGGAGGCATGGGGGGCGATGTGTATGTATTGAACGTTATCCAGTATGTGCCGCTGCCGGAGTTGGGCGATACTTTTATATAATATTCCTGTCCGATGGCTGAAAAAGTCTGGGATGCATATTTAGTACCGGTATATAAACGTGTCTGGTTTCCAAGAGAGGTGCCGTTTGAGTTGTACACTTGAACGTACATGTCAGTCAATGTGCCGAAATAAGCATGTATGTATTGCGTAGTTTCAGTTACAGTAAATTTAAACCATTGCTCATCGTCCGATGTGTTAATACTACTGTTAGTCCATGTGTTTCTTGTAAGTTGGACTGCGCTGGTGAATGAAGGCGGCAATGATAGAGTATTGAACGCTATCCGGTATGTACTGCCGGCGGAGTATGACCATACTTTGATATAATACTCTTGCCCGACATTTAAATTTCTGGAAGCGTATTTAAAAGCGCTATTGTTATTACTATTTAAGTTTGTTTCGTTTTCAATCGTATATCCGCTTGAGTCATATACTTGAACATACAGATTATTCAATGAGCCGAAACCAACATGTATGTACTGTGTAGCGGCGGTTGCCGTGAATTTGAACCATTGTTCGGCGCCTGATGAGGTAATATTGCCATCAGCCCAATTATTTACAGTAAGCCGGGTTGCGTTGGCAGGCAATATTATAGAAGGCGCCGTTGATGACGCATTGAAGGCTATCCTGTAAGTGCCGCTGTAATAAGAATTGTATGGCCATACCTTTATATAGTACTCATGTCCGACATTTAAAGTTCTGGAGACATATTTGCTGGTGTTGTATAAATTTGTCTCATATTCAACTGTACTACCGGTTGAGTCATACACTTGAACATACATATTATTTAATGCGCCGAAGTAGACATGTATGTATTGTGTGCTCGATGTTGCGGTGAACTTGAACCACTGTTCGCCGCCTGATGTGCTAATATTACCGTCAGTCCATGTACTAGCAGTAAGTTGGATTGCTCCGGACGGCATTGTTATAGGCGGCGTTGCTGTGGACGAATTAAATCCTATCCGGTATGTTCCGTTATAGGAAGAATTGTATGGTAATACCTTTATATAATATTCCTGCCCGATAGTTAAGGATCGGGATGTGTATCTGGTACTGCCGGATATATATGTCTGATTTCCAACTGTATTGTTGTTTGAATCATATACCTGAAGATACAAATTAGTCAGCGTTCCGAAAATAATATGTATGTATTGTGTACCCGCTGTTGCGGTAAACTTGAATAATTGATAGCCGCTTCCTGAAGTAATATTACCTTCAGCCCAAGTATTAGCGGTAAGAGTGCTTATGGCGGCAGGCGGTGTCGATGACGCATTTAACGCTACCTGATATGTCCCGCTGCCGGAGTACGGAGATACTCTAACATAGTACTCACTTCCGATAGATAAAGTTCTGGAAATGTTTGTAAAACTGCCGGATAAATTTGTCTGGCTTCCAACCGTATTTAAATTTGAGTCATAAACCTGAACATACAAACCGGTCAATGTGCTGAAACCGGCATGTATGTATTGTGTAGCGGCTGTTGCGGTGAATTTGTACCACTGCTCGCCGCTTGAATTTGTAATGTTGCCGAAAGTCCATGTATTAACTGTGAGCGCGATTACTGTGGTAGGCGTCATAGTGGAAGCGCTGAATGCTATCTTGTATGTACCGATGCCGGAAGAGCTATATGGCGATACCCTTATATAGTACTCCTGTCCGACATTTAAGGTCATGGATGCGTATTTAGTACTACCGGATAAATGTTTATAATCAATATAATCGCCGTTTGGTTTATATACATTAACATTCAGATCATTTAACGTGCCGAAATTGACATGTATGTACTGTGTAGCGGCTGTTGCGGTGAATTTGAACCACTGTTCGTTGTCGTCTGATGAGGGAATATTACCGTCAGCCCAGAGACCGGTAGTAAGCTTGGTTATGTTGGAGATTAATGTAGGCGACGACGAGAATTCGCCGAATGCTATCCGGTAAGCACCATAGGGGTAGGAAACATTTTGTGAATGGAAGTTTATATAGTACTCTTGTCCGACAGTTAATGTTCGGGATGTGTATGTGGTACTGCTTGTGCCGGATAAATTTGTCTGACTTCCAACCGTATATCCGTTTGAATCATAAACTTGAACATACATATCAATATATGTAATGAAATTAAAATGTATGTACTGTGTAGCTGATGTCGCGGTAAACTTATACCACTGATCGCTGAATTGGGGAATACTATTGTTAGTCCAGATGTTGGCAGTAAGTGTGGTTGCATCGGAAGGTAACGATGCGGGAGTAGGCGGCGCCCATACTGATGTGTTAAATGCTATCCGGTAAGTACCGCTGTAGGAAACGTATGGAGATATTTTTATATAATACACATGCCCGTTATTTAAATATCGGGAAGTATTATCATCTCTATCAAAAAATCTCTGGTCTCCAACCATATTGCCGGAAGAGTCATACACTTGAAAGTTAAGAATAGTCAGCGTGTCTAAAGCGATATGTATGTATTGTGTAGCGGCGGTTGCTGTGAACTTGAACCACTGCTCCCCGTCTGATGTCGGAATATTACCTCTAGTCCAAAGATCGTGAGTAAGTTGAGTCGCGCCGGACGGAATTGTTATGGGCGGCGTTGTTGGAGACGTATTGAACGCTATCCGATATGTGACGCTATCGGAAGAAAATACTCTAATATAATACTTCTGTCCGACATTTAAAGTTCTGGAAATATATTTGTCGCTAAAAGGGTTACTAGTGATATAATCTGTCTGATTTCCAACCGCATTACCGTCCGCATCATACGTTTGAATAAACAGAGTGCCCATTGTTCCGAAATTGACATGTATGTACTGGTCGTTGGCGGTTGCATTGAAACAGAACCACTGCTCTCCGTTTGATTCGGGAATATATCCGTCAGTCCAAGTATTTGCGGTAAACGCGGTAGTGTTAACCGGTCCGTAGATACTGGGAACAAAACAGGAAGAAAAATCTATTGTAGGGTTTGTATTGGCGTCGCTGAACGTAATAGGTTCTGTGCAGCGGTAAATATAGGAATTATAATAATTAGAAATTTCTAGTATCGCATAATATTGACCATCTCCGTACCACGGATTATTATGTTCGCCGATCTCGCAAAGATCAATTGTTACCTCATCTTGATAACTATAATTAGTTCCCTGATACACCGGTTCTATATCTAAAAAACTGTTAGTCGAAAACAGACTGATCTTAAAATAATAGCCATAGTTGAAAGGATATGTTTCTGTAATTGTAATAGAGCGCTGTTCGGATCCGGCAGGCGGAGGCGCGGTATTGTCAGTTTGCGGAAATACGGCGGTAACAACGCCGGAATCGGCGGAATTGCTGACAGATGCTGCTCCCGTAACTGTAAAAAAGTTAGCTTTTACGCCTTTCAGGGTATAACCTGTTTTTGCGGTTAAAGTAATAATTGCCGTGTACTGGATTTCGTATTCAAAGGTTTCAGATACTGCCGGAGACCATTCGACTGTTCCGGTATACTGTGTTGTTCCGATAATGGTTGTAACCGGAATTCTTCCGGTTTCGGGCGCGGTTACACCCTGTATGGCGGCTATATTGACCACCGCGTCCCCGGATGAGGTATTAGTCTCATGAGAGTCGTCAATCGGTTCCCCGCAAGAGATTATTGTAAACATAAATAATGCCGCAAAAGCAATAGTCATAAGAATTGAAGTTGCTTTTTTAGGGCTCATATTTAATTCTCCTATTTTTCCCAAGCCGTTTTTTGTAAAAAATACCAATTTATTATAATAAGTCCATACCTGAATTTTAACACATAAAATCGAATTTTTATACATTTTTTTCACTTTTATAGGATTCTTGACCTTTTTTTGGGAATTGTTTAATATAATTTATATAACTGCCAGATTTCAGGAGGTGTTTAAAATGAAAAAATCAATTATTATCGCAATAATATCGGTGTTAATCGTCGGTTTGAGCTTTACAGGCTGTTTACAGTCAAATTCCAAAGGTCTTACTTTTACAATAGCTTTAAGCGAGGATATATCGGCGGTGGACGCGGGAAAAGCCTGGAACTATGTTACAAATCAGGTTACAAACCAGATTACCGAAGGGCTTGTAACCCTAGACGCCAATAATAATATTATTCCGGAACTGGCGAAAAGCTGGAATCAGGTTGACGATTTAACATATGTCTACGATGTCAGGGACGATATTGTTTTCTCCGACGGAACAAAAATGACAATGGACGACGTATTGTTTTCTTTTGAGAGATCGAGAGACCCCGAAGGCGGAACTTACTTTGCCGATTTTTTCAGCGACGTGGAAAGTTTTACCGTTAACGGCTGGCAGTTCACTATCAAGCTTAGAAATCCATCGGCGGTGTTTAAGTATGTTCCCGCGATAGGATCCGGAAGAATAATCAGCAAGGCTTATTATCAGAAGCATGCCAAAAATTTCGGAACCGCCGCGGGAGGCATTCTGGCTACAGGTCCGTTTGTTTATCAAAAATGGGCGAGCGGCAGGGAAATAATATTAAAGAAAAATCACAACTACTGGAATAAGGAGAAACTTGCTCTTAATATTGTTGACACTTTAATTTTTAAGATTATTCCTGAGGACACCACAAGAGTAATCGCGCTCCAGACGGGAAACGCTGATTTCTGCGTCAATCTGCCTGAAGATATGCTGGATCAACTGGCTGCGGATAAAAACCTAACCTTTACAATTATGGACTCGTTTAAACTTACATATCTTGCGCTTAACACACAGCGCGCTCCCATGAACGATGTCAATGTACGCAAAGCAATTTCACGCGCGATGAACATTACCGAATTCCAAAAAAATATTATTAAGAGCGCGGGAACGGCGGGAACAATTCTGCCTTTTGGCAAGGCTCTTTACGGCGAGAACGCCGCCAAGTGGGAGCAATATTTAAATAATAATCAGGGGTATACTTACGATTTAGCAGCCGCAAGACAGTATCTTGCAAGATCGGCGTATCCCAACGGTTTTAGCTGCGATCTTATTGTCAGTGAAAATTCACTTGTCAATCAAAGGGCGCTGTACATACAGGAATCGCTCAAGGCGCTTAACATCAATGTAAACATAAAGAAAATGTCAGGCGACGAGCAGGACACTTACCAGATGGGCGGACGTCTTGATGCCGACGGCAAACGCGACTACGACATGTTAATCGGCGGCTGGGAATCGGATTATCCCGATCTTAACGGAAACATCGAGATTATGTTTGCGGAAACCCAGGCGGGCGAAGACGGCTACAACGCCGCCGCTTACATTAATCCTGTAATTGACGCCATGATTGAGGCGCAGAGGACGACGCTTGATCCCGTAAAACGCTTTGAGATTCAGTCCAAAATGATGGATATTATAGTGAACGATGTTCCGTACATCACCTTTGATTACGCCAACCGCCACAGCGTTTTGAACAAAAAGTACACAGGTCTTTCTGTTTCCCCTTCGTGGCTCTGGGTACTCCCCGTGCAGAACATCCGCAAAGCGAACTAGCCGTTTTTTGAAGAAAGCCGTAAAACCCTCGATACGCAATGTGTCGGTTTTTGCGGCTTTTTTTTGTTATGTGTTTTTTTGATTTTTTATCATATTTATTATTTCATTAGAGTCAACAAATTTTGTTTCACCTTTCTTTTCTCTTGTTTCATAATCAGTTATAACTTTTTTATCGATTATATCTTCATATAACTCTTTTAGAGAATATTTGATTAGGGAAGATTTATCCTGTTCGTAATAATTTGAAAGGAAGTTCACCATACTTTCTTCGTTTTTATTTAGTCTTAATGATATTACTGCCATTTTTTGTATATATCCTCCCGTTTATCTAAGGCTATAACCATTATGTCATTGTTATCAACATAAAAAATAGCCCTATATTTTCCTTTACGCAAGCGATAATATATCCGGCTTGATTTTTTTGACATTTTTAACTGTTTTATGTCAAAAAGGTTCAAGTCTTTTGTTATATCTATTGCCGTAAAGGCATTATTGATATGCAGAAAAATATCTTGCGAAATAAGCTCTTTACTTATTCTTTTTACAATATCCTCCGCATACCTTACCATGTAAACAATGTAATACATTTTCACTAAAAAGTAAAGTAAAACCCCGTTTTTTGCATGACAAAAATGGCGAATTTGTCATGTTTTTTTGTTAAAAAATATGTTTAATTATTTGAATTAATGTTTTTATTACAGTATATTTATACTAATGGCGGAAAAAGTCTCTTTAAAAATAGTTATAATTTTGTCTCTTATTTGTGGAATTTTGTCCGCTTGTATGAATGCTGTAGATGTTCAAACATTTATCGAAGATGAATATGTTCAAGAGATTGTTGCTGCTAGTAAAGTACACGTTATTTTAGACCCTGATACAAAGACTGCTTATCCCTATTTAAAAGAGGGAAACAAGAAAATTACCGGTCTTAAAGGCGATAAATATTACATGATAGAATCGGAGAAAGATGAAGATAAAAACCCTGTACCAAACGCAAAATATCCGTCCCCTCCGAATCCGGCAGCCTATCCATTATATGTAACTGATTATAGCGGACCTGGTGCATGGAATGATAATGGTATGTGGTTTGACAATATAGGTGTGATTTCGCGCGTAAAAGGCGGAGTTATTAATGCCCTTACAAATGATCATACTTACAAAATATTAGAAGCTACTGACTTCCCCAATGGTACAAGTTTTATTTACACTGATGGCGGCGTTTCCCAACCGCAGGTTTCTGTAACAGGCGGTAAAATATCAATTTCCGGCTCCGGTACTCTTGCCCTTATTAATCTTGATTCACTTGTTGGTTATAAAGTTATGGCTGTTAATGCTGTTTCCTACGCAAATACATCGTGGAATACAATATCTAAAACCGTTTCCGGTTCCGGCACTACTGCAACTATCCCGCTTGAAGGGACAGTAGACTCAAAAGTTGATTATGTTTTTGCCAAAGAAACTTCTCCTATAGATTTTAAAGTCTTAAGGGTTGAAATAGTACCTGTTGGCTCTCCTATATACAGCATTACCCTTTCCAAGGTAGCAGGTAGTACACATAACTTCCAACCCGCTATATCCGGCTATACCTCGGCGCCGCCTGCGTTGTCTGTAGATGTTACCAACACGGGTAACCGAGAAACAGGCGCTCTCACTGTCTCATTGGGTGGAACAAACGCAAGTAATTATTTCACGCTTACAGTGACCGGAGGATCAACAATACCAAGTACAACGCCTGGTGCAACCACTAACGGAGCATTTACCGTACAACCCAATACAGGACTTGCTGTCGGCACACATACCGCTACAGTTACAGTGTCGGGAAACAATAACATTAACGTCACCTTTAATGTGAGTTTTGAAGTAACTGTCGGCACTGCTACAGTTTCAAGTGTAGATGTAATTCCTGCAACCGCAAGTGTAGTCCAAGGCGCAACACAGACGTTTAGCGCAAGTGTAATCGGAACCAATAATCCGTCACAGGCAGTTAATTGGACTGTAGATACGCCCAAAGCAGTAGGAACAACAATTGACGCTAGCGGACTTTTAACCGTAGCAACTGGCGAGACAAATACGACCCTGACAGTCAGGGCGACATCTGTAGCCGATGCCACTAAATCCGGCACGGCGACGGTAACAGTTCTCTCTAACACACCAGGCATTACAGTAACTATCAAATGGGATGTTTCCGACGCAAATATTATTAAAGATCCCGGTAATCCTGCCAGTATTTCATATAATGAAATTGTCAATGGAAATAAAAGTTTAACTTTTACACTTGACGGCGGTACTTTTATAAATGTAAAATGGTATATGTATGGTACAGTGGTTAGCACGAACGATGCTTCTATAACGATAGATAAGACCAAGACAACTATTTTGGCTAACTTTACTACGGGAACCCACACTCTTTATGTGATGGGTGAGAGAGACGGTGCGCCTTTCAGCGCATATGTTACATTTATTGTTAGTAATAACTAGGAGCAAAGAAAATGGAGTTTATAAAATTTTTATATAATTTTCAGGAGGATGAAAATGAAAACATTATTTAGCAAACGCCGCTTTTTAGCCGCGTTAACGGCAGCGTTGTTGATTTCAGCGGCGCTAGTAGCAAGCTGTATGAACCAGTTGGAAGAACAGGCGGACAGCAAAATCGTAATCCCGGAAGGAAAAGGGCTTGTCATAATAAGCGTTTCTGACAACGCAAGAACTATTATGCCATCAGCAGCCCTTCCTGCGACTAACAATTTGTTTTATACAGCAACGTTCACAAGCGCTACCATTGGCGGTGGTGGAACAACTAATATTCATACCGGTACAACCGCAGTGGGAATCGGCAATTTGAATGGTGTTGCTGTTCCTCTTGCTCCTGCTACTGATTGGAAAGTTGTAATAACCGCATGGGAAGGTGCTGATACTACTTCTGCTAACCCCATTGCAGGGTATACAGAAACAGGTATAACTGTAAATTCCTCAGGTTCTACACCGGTAATCGCTAACTTGACGGCTTTTCTAGACACTACCGCCGCCGGTGCCGGTCGCAACGGTACTTTCACATATGATATTACACTTCCCGCCTTGCCTGCTTCTCCATTTTTTACTGTTACCACGGCGCCGTTAGGTTATAGTACAAAAACATTAGTAATACGTGATCATACCGGTGCTATAGTTCAAAATGAGGCTGATGGTACTCCTCCAAGTATTCCAGATACTCCAATTGGTACAAGTGGTGTTATAGATTTAGTAACAGGAAGCGGCAATACCGGTAGTCTTAAACTTACTCCGGGATATTACAGAGTTACGGTTACGTTGTCTGCCGCTAACTGCCTAAACAGAGTGGTGGAGGAGGTGTTGCATATATATAGCGGTAGAACATCAGGATGGCCGGCTTTCACACCGGCAGTACTTAGCCAAAATAGTTTTTCTGTTGCCTTTAGTATCGGTTCTGAAACAGCGGATATCACTTGTCCTCCCTTAACTATGCAACCTAATATAGCAAATGCCGGCACTGTAACAGATCCCGGGGACCCCGTAGTTGTTTCCGGTAAAGAGTTCGACAGTTGGTGGGATGAAACAGTACCAGTAAAGTGGGTTTTTGCGACTTCAAAAGTTTTTTCGGATAAAACACTGACAGCGCGTTGGAAAGCGGGTGCCGGTGCAACGATTACTGTCACATTTGATGTCGGAAATGCCAATATAGCCATGGCTCACAACTTGAATTCCGGTAAGGCGACATATGGCGATATTATAGATGGAGATGGTACTTATTATTTAAAATATACATTCTCAAATGCCGGAGGCGGTGCTGTCAATCCTGCTACAATAGTATGGAAAATGGATGGTGTACAAATAGCAAGCGGCTCCGCTATTTTGACAATTGATGATTCTTTTGCTCATCCCGAGCTATTTACTTTAGGAAATCATAATATTAGTGTTAGCGGTAAGTTGTTGTCAAATGGAATTACGGAGATCAGTTCAAGCGGTAACCTTGTAATCACTGAGTAAGGTTCACGCAACGGTGCCAGGCACCGCTATTGCGTAGCGTAGTCAAGAAATTGGCTGCGCTACCTATAGCGTGAGATTAAAATAAAAAGGCTTGCGGAAACCCCGCAAGCCTTTTTTTTATACTTGGGTAAAAAACCTAAATATATAGAAAAAACAATTGAAATAATAAGAAAAATGATTTATTATAGGCTTAAAGGCAGAGAATGAAACAATTAAGAGTTTATATAGAAAATTCAGTTATTGGC
>Ga0268262_10001696_pt1 | contig 26762 bp, 26 predicted proteins | sample TergutNc150P3_FD_190354 | JGI IMG/M metagenome (GOLD analysis project Ga0268262, IMG submission 190354) | Nasutitermes corniger P3 segment gut microbial community from laboratory colony in Florida, USA - Nc150 P3 (SPAdes) (version 2) | ecosystem: Host-associated > Arthropoda: Insects >... | reverse complement strand
TTCTGTCAGCACAAGCTCTAACATTGCCCTGCCTTCTATTTTGACAAGCCAATTCACCGCTTCTTCCAATTCAGCGCTGGTTGATACACGCTTAAATGGGAATTCGTAAACATACGCCAATTTTTCGAATGAAGGGAAACTTATTCCTGATGAATTTGTACAACCGGCTAATACACCGTTAAAAAAATTGGTATGCGTTTGTACTATTGCCTGATATGAATTATTGTTAAAAATAATAATTTTCACGGATAAATTGTTATGGACAATTGTTTGCAGTTCCTGAAGGTTCATTTGAAAACTGCCGTCGCCGGTAGCGCAGTACACAGTATCGCCGGAAGCAACACATGCTCCAATAGCGGCAGGTATGTCGTAACCCATTGTACCGCAGTTAACATTACCGTAAAGCCTTTGTCCGCGTATTTTTATACCACATTGCAGCATTGAAACAGCCGCACAATTATTTCCCAATACAACTATTGCATCCTTATTCAGCATATTATAAAAGATTTTGGAGAACTCATAAGCGCTTATAAAACTTTTTCTTTCATGTTTTTCAATACCAAGATTACTTTTTAAAAAATCACAATAATTTAACCATGTCTGTTTATTGTCAAGTTTACATTCAAAATCACAGTTGTTTATCATATCAATAAAATCTGCAACATCGGCGCAAATAGGTATATCTATTATCACAGTCGGCTTTTTCAGTTCATTCAAATCAGCGTCTACTACGATTTTTTTTGAGGCAGGAGAAAAATTTTGAAAGTTAAAACCTATTTGCTTAAAAGAAAGCCTGCATCCTAAAGTAATAAGCAAATCAGCATTCTGTACAATAAAATTACCCATTCTGCCGCCAAAAGTACCAAACATTCCATAATAATATTCATCAGAAGTGGAAAACAAATCCACAACACTTGTAGGACAGATCACAGGCAGTTTTAATTTTTCAATAAGTTTATAGAAATTATTTAAAGCGCCGGATGCGCGTATTCCGGAACCGGCAACAATTACCGGTTTTTTTGCGATTTGCAATTCGCATATTACGCTGTTGATAATATCTTTATTAATGCATGAGGATTTTTCCGGTATAAATCCGGACAGCTCATTTATCTCAATTATCTGACTTTGTATATTAAGCGGAACATCTATCCAACACGGACCGCGCCGCCCTGTATTTGCAAGATAAATAGCTTTATCCAAACAATATTTTATCATTTTGGCATCGTTTACCATAACAGCGTATTTAGTCATTGGAGCCGCTGATTGTACAATGTAATACTCCTGTTCTCCGAATTGACGTAAGTTTAGCCCTGTGCTTTCAACGGTAATATCAGAACGTACCTGACCCGAAATTACAAGCATGGGCATACTGTCCTGCCACGCACATAGTACGCCGGTAAGAGCGTTTGTACCGCCAGGTCCGCTGGTTACACACACTGCTGCTATGTAATTGTGAATGCGGCTGTAACTTTCCGCCGCAATTGCGCAAGCCTGTTCATGGTGGTTATAAATAACGTTTAATTTATTATTAATAGCGAATGCATTATTTAAATGCATAGCACCGCCGCCGACCACTGAAAATACTTGTGTTATATTATTTTGTGCAAGATAATCGGCAATAAAATCAGCAACTCGCTGTTTCATTTACTTAATTCTCCAACATAAAAGTTTTATTGTAAAATTTAATATTCAAACGAATAATCATTATGCACTTTTATTATTTCATTTTCAAGCTTCATTTCATCTTTTATGGTATATACAACTGCTTCAATATAGCGATGACTTACCGCCAGTATAACAGGTTCCTTATATTTCTTTAATTCACCGGGCGGAATTATATCTATATCGTTATACTTCTTGCCTGCATATTGAGGGTTAGAATCAACCATAACGACAATATTTTTTAAAATATTTTTGACAAGTAATCGCTGGGTAAAAGTGCCAAGCCCCCAGACAATAACAGGAGTATTTGAATATTGCAGAAGGTTAGTATAAATCGCGTCTTCATATTTTTTAGATTGAGCAATATAATACTGAATTCTCAGTTCTCCATTAGTATCTTTTTGAACAGATTTTGATTCTTTTCTATAAAATCCTATCAGTTCCCCGTTTTCTTTTCTGGAAAAAACTGTATGGATATGAAACCCATGCTTTATCATCAAATTTGAAAGTGATATATCTGTAAAATAATTAATATGCTCTCTGCTGAATTCCTGATACGGAAACTCCCCGGATGCCGGTACAGTCATATCAGGTACAGAAATAATCACCATGCCATTCATTGCGGTAATAGCATACAAAGTATCTAAGGTCTGATGTAAATCTTGTATATGTTCCAAAACGGCAAGAAATAAAACTATTTTATATTGTTTTGATGTATCAACTGTTTTTACAGTCGCATGAATACCGTTTATACCTTTATTTTTAAGGTATTCGACATTTTTTACAGACGGGTCAATTCCTGTCAGATTTGAAAAACTTAAACTCCGCAAGGAACGGAGTATTTCACTTCTTGCGCAGCCAATGTCGACAATTGGTATTGTCTTATCATGTTCAAAATGAACAATTTCTTGAATAATATGCTCGTATCTACCGGTTATGGTATCCGATTGTTCTATTTCATGTTCATATTTGTTTGCATTTATGTAATATTCGTCAAAAGCGGCTTGTTCCGGAATATTGGAAGCATAAACAAAATAACAATTTTTACAAGAGACAACATCATAATCGTCTAAAAAACTGATTCCTTCTATTTTTGCAAATTCTTGAGTAAACATTATTTTATTTTCCATACTGCCGCAAACCGGACATTCTCTGATGTATTTCAATTCCATTCTTTATATACTCTATTTATTGCTTCATAGTTTTCTTGAAGCCCATCACCTATAAAATAGATTTTATACTCATCTTTTATACTCTTTAACGATCCACTAAAAATTGATTTAAATGCTTCTTTGTTAATTTTATTTTTAATATATTGAATGCAGGCAAATTCATAAACATTTAATAATGAATAAATAGCGGCATCCCGTTCTTCTACTATTAATTTTTTGCGAGAATCGACTTTTTCAAAAAAAGTTTCGTCTTTTACAATGTTGCTATCATTCCACATATCCAATTCTTTGTCTTTCCTCTCAACAGCTAAAATTGCGTTTGTTCTGTCATGTATAGCGTTAATTATTTCAAGTAGATTTGCAGTATTTGTAAAGGAATTAGCTTTCCAGTAAACATAAATAGATATTAATGTTAATAAAAATGGAACAAAACACTTTAAAATAAATTTTATCATGGTTGGTATTTTTTTATTAATCCACGATTTTTTTTTTGCTGTTGATTTTACTTTTCTTCTTATCTACCATGTTTCTTATCCCAGAAAACCTTTCTCAAAAATGTTTCTAATTCATCATCTTTATCCATTTTGACCAATGTATCTTTATCAATCCCAATTCTTTCCAATTCATTTATCAATAAAGAGGAACCTTTAGGATAAGTTAAAGGATATACTATACCTTCTGCTACTTGAATTGGCGATTCAATGTCAGGATAATTTATATTATTGTCTATTGTATATATATTATCTTGAAACCTGCCTCTATTTGGATCAGCGTATTTATAGTTAAACGTTCTTATATTGAATTGAAAACCATCGTCTCTATCAATAAAAACAACACCATCAGAAGATGACGGATTACCGTAAATAATTTTTGATGGAATTAAAAGTTGAAAAGCTCTGCCAAATTGCCAGTCTGGTATTGGTGTAGAACTTAAAATACTAAAACGTGAATAGGCATCATATATAACTTTACCGGAGAGTTCTCGTCTTTCATCACCATTAATAGAATTCCATTCCATAGAACGTAACGCATAAAATCCTGTAGAGTCAGTTAACATAACTGACCCTATATTTTGTTTCTTTCGCACATACAGGATAAATACTATTTTATCATTCATATAAATTGAGTCCAATCTTATATCTTCAGGACCCAATAATAAATCATTACTCTGACAAAAAGTATTTTCCGACAAAATAGTAATGAGCAAAAAACAAAAAATAAATTTAAAAATTGTTAATAAAAAACCCGTTGATAATATTTCTTTTTTCTGATTATAAGTAATTGTTAAAATAAAAACCCCCGTACAACTTTAATCATTTTATTAATCATTTCATCATTCATACCCGGATACACGCCAATCCAGAAGGTATCGTTCATGATTCGATCTGTTATTTCCAAAGTTCCGGCTATGCGGTAACCTGTACCTGATTTCCGCAGTTCGTCAAAACAGGAGTGCTTAACCAGGTTTCCTGCAAATAGCATACGTGTTTGAATGTTTTTACTTTCAATATACTGAACCAGTTTGTTGCGGTTAATGCTCTCTTTACAGGTTATCAAAAAACCAAACCAGCTTGGATCTGAGTTTGGAGCGGCTTCCGGTAAAATTATTTTATCATGTAAATCTTTTAATCCCTCATACAGTCGATGCCAATTATTTTTACGTTTTTCTGTAAACGAAGGGATTTTTTCCAACTGAGCGCAGCCGATGGCGGCTTGCATATCTGTAGCTTTTAAGTTGTACCCAAAATGACTGTAAACGTATTTATGATCATATCCCTTCGGTAATTCACCGTACTGCCTGTCAAAACGATGTTCGCAGAGATTGTCCTTTCCCGAAGGACAGGCGCAGTCGCGCCCCCAATCACGCAGGGAACGAATGATTTTGTGAAGCAAAGGATCAGATGTATAGACCGCTCCGCCTTCTCCCATTGTCATGTGATGAGGCGGATAAAAACTGGAAGTACCGATATCGCCGATAGTTCCGGTAAATTTTATAGCACCATTAATAATATAAGTTGTACCAAGAGCGTCGCAGTTATCTTCTACCAGCCAAAGTTTATGAGATGAACAAAATGCTTTTACAGCCGCAAGATCAAAAGGATTCCCTAAAGTGTGCGCCAACATAACGGCTTTTGTTTTTGAAGACAATGCTTTTTCGAGTAATGAAACATCAATATTGTACTGCGGAATGGTAACATCCACAAAAACCGGTATTGCTCCAAATTGTAAAATCGGAGTAACGGTGGTAGGAAAACCGGCGGCAACTGTGATCACCTCGTCTCCACGCCTGATTGCTTTATCTTTCAATAATGGAGAAGTAAGGGCCATAAAAGCAGCAAGGTTGGCGGATGAGCCGGAATTCACAAGCGAACAATAAGGAACATGAAGATACTCCGCTAGCTGTTTTTCAAAACGGTCGGTGTAACACCCGGAAGTGAGCCAAAATTCCAGAGAACTGTCAATCAGATTGACTATCTCCTGTTCATCAAAAACCCGCGAGGCGTAGGGAATACGATCTCCGTCCTGATATGTAGGTTTTTGCATGAAGGTCTTGTAATATTCTTTTACACTGTTTAGAATATGTTGAGTGGCTTGATTTTTTGACATAGATTCAAACATTAAGATCTCCAAAATATTCTGTAATTTGTTTTTCAATACAAGCCTGTCGTTTGTTATCTGATTGGGTTTTTGCAAATTCTACAGTTTTTTCAATAGCTGTTTGTATATTCCAACACGGTTTCCAACTTAACAAAGCTTTTGCTTTAGAACAGTCCAGTTTTAAAAAGTTTGCTTCATGAGGACCGCTGTCTTCCTGAACTTGCCAAACAATACCAGAACCCCAAGCTGCGCAAAAAAGCCCAGCAAGGTCTCCGGTGGTAACACAACTATCGTCATTAGGGCCAAAGTTGTACGCTCCTTCAAGCGTTTTATCACTGTATTGTTTCTCTGCTAAAAGCAGATAGCCGTAAAGACATTCCAGAACATGCTGGTATGGACGGGTAGAGCAAGGGTTACGCACAATAATTTCTTTTTTTTCGTTTACTGAACGAATACAATCGGGAATAATTCTGTCATCGGCGTAATCTCCGCCGCCTATAACATTGCCGGAACGGGCGGTTGAAATTGCGGGAACGTTTTCACCGTTAAAAAATGAATTACGATAACTATACGTTACTAATTCACTGCATGACTTACTGCTGGAATAGGGATCATAACCGCAAAGATTTTCATTTTCCCGGTAGCCCCAATGCCATTCTTTGTTTTCATATACTTTATCGGTAGTAACATTTACAAATGATTTTACCGTTGGTGTCTGGCGTACTGCCTCAAGCATATTTACAGTTCCCATTACATTAGTTTCGTAAGTAGCTGCCGGTTCATGGTAAGAAAGCCGTACTAAAGGCTGGGCCGCCAGGTGAAATACAATATCGGGTCGTGCGTTTGTTACCGCTTTAATAAGAGTGTCTCTATTCCTGACATCAGCGGTTATGGAATGTATATCTTTTTTTGTATCTGTCTGAACAAAAAGTGATGGTGTTGTAAGCGGTTCCAAAGCATATCCTGTTACTTCGGCCCCTGCCTGTAAAAGAATTCGGCAAAGCCATGTTCCTTTAAAACCTGTATGCCCTGTTAAAAATATTTTTTTATTTTTATAGAAATCAAACATTACTTAAACCAGAGCGCCCATGGCGCTATTCCTTTTGTCCACATATCATTTAATTCATTTTTATCACGTAAGGTATCCATAGGCCGCCAAAAACCATTATGTTTATATGCATATAATTGACCGGCTTCCGCCAGGCGTTCCAATGGTTTCCGTTCCAGTATTGTAGAATCACCATCGGTTAAATAATCAAAAACTCCCGGATCCATCACAAAAAAACCGCCGTTTATCCATGCGCCGTCACCGACAGGTTTTTCTTTGAATGATTTCACCGCACTGGTTTCGTTTATTTCAATAGAACCAAAACGCCCTGTTGGCTGAACAGCGGTTAATGTTACTATTTTTCCAGATTCTTCATGGTTCTTTACAAGTTTGGAAATATTAACATCGCAAACTCCATCACCGTAAGTCAACATAAACTTTTCTTTACATAAATATTCTTTTGCACGTAATAGCCTGCCGCCTGTCTGTGTATCAGGTCCTGTATAGAGTAGAGTTACTTTCCAAGGTTCGTTTCTGATATTGTGCAGTTCAACGGAATTAGTCGCCATATCAATGGTCATGTCGGAATACCGTGTATAATAATTGATAAAATAGTCCTTGATTATATGTGATTTATAACCTGTAAGAATTATAAATTCTTTATATCCCCAGTATGAATATATTCTCATAATGTGCCAAATAATCGGATGACCGCCTATTTCTACCATAGGCTTAGGGAGCAGGTTAGTTTCTTCGGAAAGACGTGTTCCAAGACCGCCTGCAAGGATAACCACTTTCATGTTTTATCTCCGCTTATATACCATGAAATATTCAATATAATTTTCTTTTATCAATATTTTAAAACTAAAATTGTGATAAGCGGATCGATTAAAATTATCTCATTCATAAACTGACTTGAGTTTTTGTAGTTGTAAATACCGAACCGCAAAGTAAAACAGGTTTATTTATATAAGTCTATCCAAGCTTTAATTTAGCGCATGTAAGTTTTCTTTTAATATCTCTATTGAACCTTTATCCAATCAATAATATTCCTTTTGTAACAGCAAATTTAAAAAACGCTTCCTGACCGTCTTTTGATACTACCAGATCAATTTTTTGTTCGCCTATTACGTCAAATATTTTTTGTCTTATGTAAATTTCTTCCATAACATCAATTTTAGAAGATAAAATTCCTAAATCAATATCACCGCCTTTTTTACTGTCATCTGTACGGGAACCGAAAAGCCAAACTTTAGCATTCGGATCGGCGCTTTTAACGGCGTCAATAATCGTGTTTTTTTCCTGTTCTGTTATACGCATAGGTTATAAAGTAAATTATTAAGCAGTTTTCTCTTTTAAATAACGTGTACAGTACACATTAACTTCTTGTATTAAATCAAGTAATAATGGTGTATATTTTTTTACATCCGCAAAAAATCTGGTTATTTCAGTTATTTTATATTCATGGACAATATTGTTTCTTAAATCTTTGATAGTGTGTAATAATTCAGCTGAAGATACAATACCGCGTTTTTCCGCACGGTTCATTATATCAATAATAGTACCTATGTCTTCCGACTCGACGGTATCTATACTTCGCAGTACTTTATTAACCAGCATATCGGTTGTCCGTGCATATCTGGAAGTCAAATTTTCCAATTTATTAAATTCTTCAATCTCATATTCCGTTTTTTGTTCTATGTTAATAGTCTGTTCATAGGAATATCGTACCCAATCTGCGCTTAAATTAAGTGTATTAATGTTTTCCCGCAATATGTCAATATGTATTTGATTCATTGTAATTGAATTCCTTCTTCAACAGCCAATCTGAAAACAGCTTCTTTTCCGCTGTCCGTTGTAACAATATCTATTTTTTGCTCTCCGATTCTGTTGTAAATGTATCTTCTTACCTGTATTTTCAGCATAACATCTTTGTCGATTATTTCCGAGAATATCGCAATGTCAATATCGCCGCCCTTTTTATTGTCATCTGCACGTGAACCAAAAAGCCAAACTTTAGCATCAGGATCGACGCTTTTAACGGCGTCAATAATCGTATTTTTTTCCTGTTCTGTTATACGCATAGAATAAAATTATAATTTTACATTGGGATAGACATTTTGTAAGAATCTGCAAATTCTGGAATTATACAGGAAATAAAACTTATTTTATCAGATATATCACTCATTAAAATATAACAAGATTATTTTCAATAAATACGAGGAAAACGTACAATAAACTGTTCACCATCAACATCGTTTACCAGTTCCATATCCGGCTGTTCAGTATAAGCTCGGCGTATACCGGAGCCTAAACCGCTGTAAGGAAGAGTCCGACTGGCAAACATGGCTATCTGATTGTTTCTGATAACAGGATTACCGTATTTTATTTCTTCAACTGTTAAACTATTAGGCAGTCTTCCGGGACTTATGATTTCAATTCGGTTATCAAAAACAAGTAAACGTATAGGAGCATTTTTAAAGTAATCACGATGAATAAAAGCATTCTGTAAAACTTCTTCCAAGGCAATAACAGAAACTTCAGGGATGCCATGTGAGTTAAATCCCTGTCCGTTTTGTTGATATTTAATACAGCTTTTTAAATACATCAACCCCTGTTTAAAAAGCTCAGGGATTGTTCCTTTTAAATCTTCCGGTTTACTTTTATAGTTGTTTCCGCCTATATCATTTCCTACAAACATTGTGGCCTTTATTGTAAACTGCGGGCGTATATTTTGTACTTCATTTCCAAAAAATAATAAACCTGCCAGGGTTAAACGATCATTACGTATTGCTTTTTTTGCTTTTAACGCTTCTTCTAAAGTGAATCCTTTTTCTTCATAACTTTGTCCGAATTCTTTTTTAAAGTACTCGGAAAAAAGCCTGACATCTATATCTTTTATACTTGTTTCAAAAATTTCAATTTCATCAGCAAGTAAATTCCGGCTTCCCAATAACCGCGCAATTTCATCATTTGATGTTACTTTTCTTTTATCTGAACCGTTTTTAACGTATATTATTCCATTTGAATCTTTATAAGGTTTGGATATTCCTTCTTCAATACTTACAACAACTATTTGACTGCCTTTTAAAGAAACAGTTTCTGTTTCAAGAAAAACCGGCGGGTACACTTTTTGTGATGCGATATTCACGATTTGCCGGTTTATTTGCTGTATTTCATTGAAAGAAAGCCCGTTCGTCTCTCCCGTTTTATCATTTATTCCAAAAATAATTTTTCCGCCATGAGAATTTGAGAAAGCAATCATCTCATGCGCAAGACTGTCAGGATGGGGCAAACGTTCTTTGAATTGTGCTGTACTGGATTCGCCGCCATTAATAATTGATAGTAATTCTTGTTCGGTCATTAGAATCTATCGTTCTTTATAATTTTTCTCTATCCATTTTTTATATTCACCGCTGCGTATACTGTCTATCCATTCCCTGTTAGCCAAATACCATTCTACAGTAAGCGAAAGCCCTTCTTCAAAGTTTACCGTTTGTTTCCAGTCAAGTTCATTTTTTATTTTAGAACAGTCAATCGCGTAACGGCGGTCGTGTCCGGGCCGATCTTTTACATAATTAACGGAAGAACGTATTTTTTCGGGGTTTTTGCCGGATTTATTCGCTGTAATGTCAATCAAAACATTTAACAGTTTGATATTCTCCCATTCATTTTCACCGCCGATATTGTATGTTTCTCCTGCATTTCCGTTTTGCATTATTTTCCAAACTGCACGGTTATGATCTTCCACATACAGCCAATCGCGTATATTTTTTCCGTCTCCGTAAACCGGAAGCGGCTTTCCTTCCAGCATATTAAGTATCATAAGCGGGATAAGTTTTTCGGGAAATTGATAAGGTCCGTAATTGTTTGAACAGTTGGAGAGAGTAACAGGAAGACCGTATGTGTGGTGATAAGCTATTACCAGATGATCGCTTGAAGCTTTGCTTGCGGAATAGGGAGAGCGGGGAGAGTAGGGGGTTGTTTCCGTAAAATACCCTGTTTCTCCCAAAGAACCGAAGACTTCATCGGTGCTGATATGATGAAACAATACATCATCACGCGGTTTTTCGTTATCTTCTTTCCAGGCGTTATAAGCAATATCAAGCAGGTTAAATGTTCCCATTACATTTGTTTTTACAAATGCTTCCGGCTCCAGAATTGAACGGTCAACGTGGCTTTCCGCTGCAAAATGAACAACAGTATCAATTTCGTATTTAATAAACAACGATTCAACAAAAGAGCGGTCTGTTATATCACCATGTTCAAATATATAACGCTGTGCCGTTCCTGTATGACTATATTTTACTTCTATATCCGTAAGACTCATTTTGTTACCGGCATAAGTAAGCGCGTCAAGATTTATTATCCTTCCTGTAAAGCTTTTTTCTTTTTCCAGTAAATAGCGGATAAAATTACACCCGATAAATCCGTATCCGCCTGTTACAAGTATATTTTTTAATTTTCGCATTTTATTATTCATAATATTTGGAATACGCATCACAAACTTCTGTAGAATTTCCTGACATTACGATTTCACCTTTACGAAGCCATATTGCTTTATCACATAATTGTTTAACTATATCGTTATTGTGTGATACAAAAAGAAGAGTTGTGGTTTCTTTAATTATTTCGTGCATACGATTTATACATTTACGCTGAAAAGCTTCATCGCCTACGGAAAGAACTTCATCTACAATAAGAATTTCCGGTTTTACAACTGTGGCGATTGCAAAAGCAAGACGCGCCTGCATACCGGTAGAATAATTCTTTATCGGCATTTCCAAAAATTCATGAAGTTCGGAAAAACTAACAATTTCTTCAAAATGATTTTTCATAAATTTCTTACTGTGTCCGAGTAAAGCGCCTTGTATATATATATTTTCTGCTGCTGTTAATTGAGGATCAAATCCCGCTCCAAGTTCCAGCATAGGAGAAATTGAACCATTTGTAATAATATAACCGCTGTCAGGCGATATAACGCCGCAGATTAATTTTAACAGGGTAGATTTTCCCGCGCCGTTACTTCCTACTATTCCCCATGATTCTCCGCGTTTTATTTCAAAATTTATATCTTTAAGAGCAAGGAATTCCTTAAAACGCAGCTGCCTTTTTATCATCTTAATAAAATATTCTTTCATGCTGTCAACTTTTTCAGACGCGATATTAAAGCGTACAGTAGCGTTTTTTACCTGAATAACTGCAGAATCCAAAGGAACCTCACATATAAAGGATAAATTTCTTTTTACTATATGAAAAACTTATAAGTCCGAGAAATAATGCTAAAACCGAAGTAACAGCTCCGCGAATAATTAGTTCAAAGTTTCCGGAATTATCACCACCAATAGTAAAATTACGGAAAATAGTTATATAAAAATACATTGGATTTAAATTTGTAACAAGAAAATATATTTTTCCGGGAAGAACACTTACCGGATAAAAAATCGCGCTTAAATACAGCCATGCGGTAGTTATAACGCTCCATATATATTCAACATCCCTGAAAAAAACATACACTTGAGCCAGAAAAAGACCAATTCCTATGCAAAAAACGTATAATTCTACTATAGGAATAATGATGAATATATAACGCCATGTAACAGGAGCGCCTGTAAACAAGATAACGACAAGAAGCGCGCCCAGAGAAAAAAGGTAGGTAATTAATTCACTTGTTACTACGGAAAAAGTAAAAATGTATTTAGGGACATATATTTTTTTTAATAAAGACGCGTTACCGACAACAGATGATAAAGAGCGTGAAGTAGATATAACCATAAAATTAAAAAGCAGCTGTCCGGTTAAAAGATAAACAGGAAAATTCGGAACACCGCGGGCAAACATATTTGAAAAAACTATTATTAATACAATCATTGTAAGAAGCGGATTTAATACACTCCATAAATAGCCTAAAATGCTTTTTCGATATTTTATTTTTATTTCCCGTATAACAAGCTGAATAAACAGTTCCCTGTATTTAAAAAATGTTAGAATACGATCATATGTTTTTTTCATTGTATTGTCTCTGTTTTAAGAATTCATTTAAACTGGCATCCCATGAAGGAATGGTAATATCAAGCGCTGATGTTATTTTATTTTTATCCAGAACCGAATATGCAGGCCGTTTAACTTTGGCGGGAAATTCGGCGCTTGTACATTGTTTTACTTTACATTCGTTTGTAATACAGCCATGCTCACAGCCTTGTTTGTATATTTCTTTCGCAAAATCAAACCATGTTATATCACCTTCATTTGTATAATGATATATGCCAAAGGGTATGTTTTTGCCTGAATCTGTTTTTTCAATAATATACAGAATGATCGTTGCCAAATTAAATGTCCATGTGGGACTGCCTCTTTGATCATTAACTACTTTTACTTCATCTCTCTCATTCATAAGTTTCAGCATTGTATGTACAAAGTTATTCCCGAATTTCCCGTAAAGCCATGCTGTTCTTATAATATAAGAATCGGGATTATTTTTGGTTACCGCAATTTCGCCGTCCCTTTTTGTTAATCCGTAAACACCGGTCGGAGCGGTTTTATCATTTTCACGGTACGGACGAATATTCCCTTCTTCTTTGATTCCCATTCCGTCAAAAACATAGTCTGTGGAAATATGAATAAGCTTTGCTCCTATTATTTTTGCGCATTCCGCTGTATTGGCAGCACCGTATGTATTCAGACGGCGGCAGTTTTCAATGTCATCTTCGGCTTTGTCAACGGCCGTATAAGCCGCACAGTTAATTATCCATTTTATTTTTTTAATACATGCAAAATTTTTCAGTGTTTCAATATCTGTAATATCTGTCTCGCTGTCTGTACCTATAAAGGTTATATTATTTTCTTTAAGCAACAGAGAAATTTCTGTTCCCAACATTCCTTTATTGCCGATTAACCAGATCATTTATTTCCGATAATTTAGGTAATTTTTTATCTTTTTCAGACAATTTATATTCCATTTCCGGATACGGCCACTTTATATTAATTTCAGGATCGTCCCAGATAATACCGCCTTCATCTTCGGGATAATAAAAATCAGTACATTTATAGGCAAAAATTACATTATCTGTTAATGCCAAAAAGCCATGCGCAAAACCCGGCGGAATATAGAATTGGTTTTGTTTTTTCCCGCTCAGAATAACGCTGTGCCATTTCCCATAAGTGGCAGAGTCTTTGCGTATATCAACGGCAACGTCAAAAACTTCACCTTCTATAGCGCGCACCAATTTTCCCTGCCGGTGTTTTTTTTGAAAATGCAATCCCCTTAAGGTGGCTTTTACTGACATTGATTGATTATCCTGTACAAATTTTTTGGTAATACCCGTATTTATAAAATCACGTTCAGAATAACATTCAAAAAAATACCCGCGTTCATCGCCGAATACTTTCGGTTGTATTTCGTATAAACCTTCAATCGGACACTTTGTAAAAATAAAGGGCATTAATTATTTTCCGCTATATACCGCAGATATTCACCGTATTCGGTTTTATATTCCGCGGAAATTTTTATTAATTCATCTTTGGAAATCCAGCCGTTATTATACGCAATTTCTTCTATACATGAAACATACATACCTTGCCGTTTTTGTATAGTTTCAATAAAATTAGCGGCTTCAAGCAGTCCTTCATAAGTCCCTGTGTCAAGCCATGCCATACCGCGTCCGAGAATTTCCACAGATAGGGAACCTTTTTGAAGATAGACGTTATTAACAGCCGTTATTTCAATTTCTCCCCGTGCGGAAGGTTTTACATTTTTGGCGATTTCGATTACATTGTTGTCGTAAAAATACAATCCCGGAACAGCATAATGAGATTTTGGTTTTACGGGTTTTTCTTCAATGGACAATGCTTTATTATTGCTGTCAAACTCTACTACACCGTAAGATGAAGGGTCTTTGACAAAATAACCGAAAATCGCTCCGCCGCCGTTTTCTGCTACATGTTTTGAAACGTTCTTTAATGTAAGGCTGAAACCTCTGCCGTAAAATACATTATCACCTAACACAAGTGCGCATGCGTCAGTCCCGATGAATTCTTCTCCCAATATAAAAGCATCGGCAAGGCCCCGCGGGCTTTCCTGTACTTTGTACTTGAAGTTCATACCCAGCCAAGCGCCGTCACCGAACAGTTCTTTAAAAAACGGAAGATCCCTTGGGGTAGATATAATCAATATTTCTCTTATTCCTGCAAGCATTAATACGGAAAGAGGGTAATAAATCATCGGCTTGTCATACAAAGGCAGAATTTGCTTTGAAACTGCTTTTGTAATCGGATATAAACGTGTTCCCGCTCCTCCTGCCAGTATAATTCCTTTCATTGCAATTTTTCCTAATAAAAAAGCCCTGTGCCGATATAAATTTCATATTTGTCTGTTGAAGCGGGTATGTAATTTTTAAGAAAAACTTCCGAAAAATTATACCCGAAAGATGCACGAAGGTAGAATGAGCGAAAGATTTGAGGAAAAATGAACATTTCCATGCCACCTGTAACAAGAATGTTTTTAATATCTTTTATACTATTATTTTCAGGATGGTTATAAAGGGCGATATCTATAAACGGAGCCAAATGAAGGTCAAAATTCATTAATTTTAATTTATTATTGTTAAACCATTCAGAAGGTCTGAACAACAATACTTTGACGGGAAAATCCAGATTTAACGAAATAACGGAATTGGCGAAAAGTTCATCATCCGCGATGCCGCGCAATACGTCGCCTGCTTCCTCATAAATGTATGAGTAAAACCAGTGCCGAAATTGAAGGCGGGATGAAATGCCGAATAAATCATTTTTAACAATAAAATGATTTATTGCCGTAAAAGCAATATTAATGTCCAATGGCCGTAAATCGTAATTTTTATTGCGAAAACTGTATTCATAACCGTTTGAAACTAAAATTTTTGTTCCTTTCCTGAAATTTTTTATCCAGTTAATACCGCTAAACCCGATTAAATGTCCGAAATAAACTTCAGGATATTTTCTTATGTCATCAAGAAGCCATTTTGAAAATTCATAATTATAAATAAAACTTATATAAGGAATATAATAAAGCATGCCTGAATTCCCAATTTCAATACCTGTAGGTATTTCCCATTCTATATACGGATTGTTTGAGATAAAAAAACCTTCCTGGGTATCTCCGTAAAAAGGTTTATATTTATCTTCATTTTCCAGATTGACATAAAATGATTCATTAAGACCGATTATTAAATTGGAAGATTGTATCGGCAGGTTAACGGATATACCTGTTGTATTGCCGTAATAAAAAACCTTGTCTAAATCAGGACGGTATTGAAATTCATTCCTAAATTTTAATTTCCATTTTAAATCGAATATACTAAAAACAGTATTTGTTTCTAGTATGAATAAAAAGTACCTGCGCTTAAATTGATCGTAAATATAACCCAAATCCAGTTTTAAAGGTTGTAATGTACCCAAAAAATTTTGGTTTCGCAAAATCAGCCTTATGTCATAACCTGATTTTGAACTGTATTCCGGCTGGGGGAATACAATTGTGTTATTTGAATCTTTTACATTAATTTCAAGGTCAACAGGATATTCACCGTTTGTCTGCGATCCGACTGAGTATTCAATGCTGATACTATCAAAATTCCTTGTATTTTCCAAAATCTGCGTTTTATCATGTATATATTTTTCAAGACCGGGAACGCCTCTTATTTTTTCGCCTGTTATAAATTTGCAAAGATCTGCTATTATAGATGCCCGGGTACGACCGTCTACATTAATTAAGAAAGAATTAATAATGAAAATCGAATCGGCTTCTATCCCTGCTTGTGTTTGTAATTCCTTTGGTTCCTGCGAAAAAACAGGAATTGGAAGAATGTATAAAAATACAATTAAAGGTAGAAAACTCCTGTTCAAAAATTATATCCTTCAGTAAGGAGCTTTTCCACAATTTTTTTATTTTCAGGTTCTATATCTACAATCTTTGCGCTTTTTTCATCAGGTATAATAAATGTCATTTTACCCTGTTTTTTCTTCTTATCGCTGCTCATTGCTGTTCTGAAGGCATCTGTACCGGCTAACCTGTTGGGACAGGAACAGTCATAACCAAAATGTGAAATAACGGCTTTTATTTTTTCCGCTCTTTTTAACGGCGTAATCCCAAGTAAAAGACCAAGAGCGCAGGATTGGATAATTCCCCACGCGACAGCCTCGCCGTGAGACAAACTGCCGAGTCCCGCGGCGGCTTCAAGGGCATGACCGAAAGTATGACCAAGATTTAAAAGCGCTCTTTTTCCCGATTCGCGGAAATCTTCGCTCGTTACAGTTCCTTTATATAAGACCGCTTTCTCAATACACTTAAGAAGCTTATCGCCCCTTAAAAAATTATCTTTTATTGTTTCAGCCAACATGTCAAGAAAATCATCGCCGCTTAAAATGGCGGTCTTTATCAATTCAGCAAGCCCGCTTTTCCATTCCCTGTCGGGAAGTGTAGAAAGGCTTTGTACAGGCATATAAACAACTTCCGCAGGATAGAAACTCCCGGCTAAATTTTTTACATTAAAAAGATCAAAACCTGTCTTCCCGCCTACAGAAGCGTCCACCATGGAGAGCAGGGTAGTGGGAACCAAAACAAACCTGCACCCACGCATATAAACAGACGCCGCGAAACCTGTTAAATCTCCGATTACACCGCCGCCCACGCCGATAAATACGGCGTCTCTTCCAAGACTCGCGTTATGAGCGGCGGACAGTATTGCTTCAACCGATTGCCAATTTTTGTTATCTTCCCCGCTTTTCAAGACGCAGACAGGTATGTTTTCATCGCCGCGAATTCTTTCCGTTATTGTTAAAGTATTTTCATCCGCAACAAAAAGGATATTTTCAGGCTTGCCGTTATTTAAACCCGCTATAATATTTTGGATATACGGTATTTCATCATCAATAAAGACATTTGTTTTAAATTCGTTATATAAAAATGAGTAATTAATAATAGTATCCGGCTCTGACGCTTCCGCTTAATGACAATAATAATACAATGCTGAATGGACGGTTATCTGAAGAACCTGTATTTCTGTAATAATGGCCGTCCCTGCTGCCAAGCGCCATAGGTACCGCAAAATAAAACCCCAAATTTTGAAACGGTGTTAATGATAAACCGGGAATAAAAAGCGCGGATTCTTCAAGTACTGAATAACGGGTCTGGGCAAAAATACGCGGGGCTCCTTTAAAATTAAAGCGGTAAACCATGTTTAATGCGATGTTTAGCCCTTTAAGATAGGGAGATACTTCTTCTTCTTTAAGATTGGTTTTAGGTGAATACCAAAGAGCGTCATCTTCCGTATTATTAAAAACTTCACCGTTCAGGCTTAATTTATTATTTAAAAAATCCTGAAAAAATCCAAAACTAAACGCGCCGCTGAACTTTTTCGGATTCCTGATATTATCAATTACGGCAAGCCATTCATTATAGACTTCGGTTTTACCTATGGTCTTTTTTAAAGATAAAAAAGAGCGAAAAGCCATATTCCCCTGGTAAAAAACACCTGCGTCCAAATCTATTACCGGCAATGCCATATTGTATTTTACGCCGTAACCAAGTTCACGTAAGCTTGATACATTGCCTTTCATTGCGGTTCTGGTCATTGTTATTAGTTGAATTCCGCCTATTTTTACGGGAATATCAATTTTTAAAGTTAAAGCTTCGCCGCTGTCTACGTCTTTCGGAACTCTTGATAAAAGATTTGTAAAGCTGAAATTCGGAGAAATACCCCATCCTTGCTCATACTTTCCTCCGCGAATAAAGATTTTGTTATAAAAGTTGTAATCAAAAAAGAAGCTCCCCAATCCAAAACCGGAAAAAGGAGGAATATTGAACGAGACAGAAGTATAAACCCTGAATGCTTCAAAAATTTGCGCATCTATTCCTAAGGAAGAAGACATACTAATTACCTGATTTTTCTGGCCGAAAATAGTACTCTTGCTTTCTTCTTTTTTATACCATGGGGTTTCTTTCCATCCGGGCGCCATTCCGGCAGAAAAAGCGTAAGACGCATCAAATGTTATACCCCGTTTTTTTAATAGGGATAGAATTGTGGCTTCCGATAATGTATCTTCATTTATTTCTTCGACCTCAGAAGCATCCCCATTCGGCAAACCAAAAAGTGAATCTACATCAAAATCCGAAGAAGCATTTTCCTGAGCGTAAGGATTCATAATGACAAGAAGTCCAAGGAAAATGGCGAACCATTTCATTGATTAACTGTTTCCAGAAATGTCTTTGAAAAAGTTGAATCGGCTACCTTTTTAAATGATGGTTTATCAATTATTATTTGAGTTTTTTCGTTAACAAATTTTCCGTTTATTTCAGCTCCGCGCAGAGCGTCTACAAAAAGAAGCTGTTTCGGAATAAAACGTCCGTTTATCTGGTAATAATCCGGAATTGCGGATGTGCGAAGCAGCTGTCCCGAAAGACTGTAATCTTCGCTCTTTCGCAATAGACCGTCTTCGCTTATCCAGACTTTCATAATAGGATAAGTTACTTCATTTGTTATTGCTTCCAGCGACAACAAACGGCATTTAAAACGTCCGAGCATTACATCTTCTCCGGCTTTTACTCTATAATCCTGAGCCAGAGTAGAACGCGTAAAATCGGAATTCCTTGCGTTTGTATTTTGAAAACGATCCGCGTTACTCGTAGTATTAAAACGCCGGCTTTCAGGATCATAGAACCATAATGTATTGCCTTGTTTTAAGTAACCCTGTCCCCTGCTGATTAGCGGCTGCATAACAACAATAACATAAGTATTGGCGGCGTCGCGTCTGAAAACACCGGTTACTGTTGTTGAAAGACTCTGTCCCGGTCTGTCCTGAATAATAGTATATTCGGCTGAAAAATCAGTATCCAGATAGCTTACAAGCGAATCTACCTTGACAAGAAGTTCATGGTCCGGAATTGCCCACATACCCGCTTGTACAAAAATAAGAATAAAGAATACTGAAAGGCATTTTTTTTTCATATTGCTTCTCCTGATAAAAGATTTGTGAGATTTTTGCGCGAAACGTTAAAAGCCGGAATTATTACAGACATAAAAAGAATAAAAAAAACGGAAAGTCCGTTAATTAAAAACGTTACAGGAAGATAAAGAGGCGTAAGCTTTTCTTGTTTCATGAATATTTCAAAACCGGAAAACCATGAAAAAGACAGTAATGATAATATTTGATTGAATATAAAGACGAGCAATAACCCGAAAACAAGCGAAAGAACCCCCAGAATTGCGACTTCAGTCCATAAAACCTTGCGAAGATCCGAGCCGTTAAAACCAATCGTTCTCATAATGCCTATTTCCTTTACCCTCTCATGAAGTATAAGACGGTATGTAACTGTAGCGCTTACAAGTATTATCAAAAGCATCAAGCCATATATAAAGTATGTAACCAAATTTATTGCGTTCAGTAATTCCGATACTTCTGATAAATATACCGGCAATGTTAACAGAAAAACCTTTCTGCCGTCCCATTTTTTCCCTATTTCAGCATCCAAGTGCTCTCTGTCATAAACAAGCGGGCCTGTAAATAAGTTACGGGATAAAGCTTCCTGTAAATCCCTTCGTTTTTTTTCTGCAGTGTTTTGATTTTCCAGAAAGAAACCTACGGTAGAACAGTCGCCGTCATCGTACAAACGCAGTTTATTCAGGCTCTTCCTTGAAATATAAACTTTATAATATCCGAATAACGAGGTGTCGTATACGATATTTTTTACAATAAATTGGCCTGTATTTTCCTGCCCCCATCTTGTGTTTACTTCCAAAACAACCATATCTCCGATTCTGGCATTAAGGAGTTTTGCCATAGGTGAAGAAATAATTATGCTGTTATCGTCAAGCGTAAGGGGGAATGATTCTTCAAAAGACATTTTTTCAAAAATGCTTAATTCGTTATTCCAATCACAGCCAAGTACATATTTTAGTTGGACATACGCGCCGTTAAAAAAAATAACGCCGTTTCCGAAATATATTGTTCTTAACACAGTCTGCAAAGGCTTTATTCCGGAAGAAACAACTGCTTTTTTTATTTCAGAAACTTCATGTTCGCCAAGGTATATATTCGGATAACCGACTGCAATTATATCTCCCGCATAATGGGATTGAGCCGAATAATACAGATTATCATACATTCCGTCTTTTATAGATGTAAATACGGTAACAATGGCAAACCCGAAAACAAGAGCGGTCAAAAGAAAAACATAACGCCTGCGGTAACGGAAAAAATACTTAAAAGCAACCTGTGAAAGGATCAGGAATTTATCCATTACCCTCTCCTTACCGCCGCCATAGGCTCTATTTTTACTGCCATTTCCAGCGGATAAAGCGAGGCTGCAAATCCAAGAAAAATTGCCAATAAAAGAGAAAAAACCGCAATGAAAGGCAGGAAGTCCATATGTAAAACAGAACCGCCCATTATGGAAAGAATCAAATTATTTGAAATGTTAAGACTTCTGCCGTTAATAAATCCGGAAAAAGAAATCCCGCCCAGAATTCCAAGAATACCTGCAGTTATTGAAATAATAATATTTTCAGTTAAAATTAACGAACGTATATAATTATTGGAAGCACCGATTGCTCTTAAGGTCCCTATTTCTCTTGTTCTGCGGAAAACAGAAATCAAATGAATATTAACTGCGGCAATGGCTCCGGCAATACCAATCAAAAAAATGCCGATGTTAAATAAACCCAAAATCAATAACATATAAACGGCGGATGTTCCCGCAGATGTTCTCCAGTTTACAGCAGTAATACCGAATGATTTCAATTTATTATTTAATAAATTTATAAAAGCTGTAGTATATTTGTTATCTTTTAAACGGATAATAATAAAATTCCAGTCACCGCCTTTTTCTCTATATTCGTCATTAACACTGTTTTCTTCTATATTGCCGCTGCTTAAGAATGACTGAAGTAAATCAATGGAAAATTCATCATTTATTTCATCCCGGGAAAAAGCGGTATTAAAAATATCATCAACCTCAACGGAAAGTAAACGCAATTTTTTTTCATCGGGAATATAATCCGAGCCGCCTGCTACCTGAATTGAATTAAGAACTCTTACTGTCTGCGGATCGATTAAAATTATCTCATTCATAAACTGACTTGGGTTTTTATAGCTGTAAATACCTACAAGCGGAACTTCCCTGATTTTAAACCCGATAGCGCCTCCCGATGAAAAAAGCATAGTTTCGCCTATTTTAGGAAATTGTCCGCTTTGTTCTTCGATTCTTAAAGCCCGCGTATAAGTGATCATAGCTCCGTATTCCCCTGTTGTCAGAAACCTGCCTTCTTTAAGTTCAATTCCGGAAAATATAGAAAAATAAGTCGCCGGGTCTATACCGCAAAGTAAAACAGGTTCTTTTCTTGAATGAAAATCAAGGACAGCTCTGCCTGATACCTGGCTTGTAATTCCCGCGATTCCTTCCTGTGAGGAGACAAACTCCATTACGGCGTTATAAGCCGGAAGCGCAGGAATTGAAAAATACGAATCTATAACAGGCGCATTGCCGCCAAAAAGGTTTAAAGTCATGTCGCCGGATTTTTCCAGTACAACATCGCCTGATAAGTTATTTGTAAACGATTCGCGGATATTATTATCGGCTTTGCTTAGAATACTGTTTCCCGTAAAAAAAATAAAAGTTATAACCGCGATAAGAGCGGTAATAATCAGACTGTTTTTTTTATTTTTTAATATATTACGCAGAGCCAGAAAAAATACCATATTAACGGCGCCGCTCCTCTCTTATGTATCCGTCATGTAAAAAAATTATATGATCCGCTATCTGCCAAATTTCAGGGTCATGAGTAGAAAAGATAAATGTTGTCTTTTCTTCGCTGTTAATAGTCTTCATAAGACGCAGTACTTTTTCTCCGGTAGCTGAATCCAGATTGGCGGTTGGTTCGTCCGCGATAACAATTCTTGGTTTTGTTACAAGAGCGCGCGCGATGGCGGCCCGTTGCTGTTGTCCGCCTGATAGTTCCGCCGGAATATGTTTACTCCGGTCTTTAAGACCGACTTCCTCAAGAAGATAATTTACCCTGTCACGCCGTTCGGCTTTAGAACCGCCTTTTTTTGAGATAATAAGCGGAAGCTCTACATTTTCAAAAACATTCAAAACAGGCAAAAGATTGAATGACTGAAAAATAAACCCAATTAGTTCACGGCGCAGCCACGCGAGTTTTTTTTGAGATTGTTCCTTAATTTCAAGATCATTTAATATCAAGCTTCCCTTTGTTAAATTATCAATGAGACCTATGATATTCATCAAGGTTGTTTTACCCGAACCTGAAGGTCCTGCTATAGAAACAAAATCTCCTTCCGTTATTTCCAGATTTATGTTTTTAAGAGCTTCAACTTCCAATTTTCCCATTGGATAGATTTTCCATAGATCAGTTATCTTTATAATCAATTAATAATTCCTGTCGTCATAATTTATATTGTTATTAATTCATAAAAAAAGGTTAAAAAACCCCCTTTCAGTTTTTCGCTGAAATTAACAATGAGTAAATAAGTAACAGCTGTTTTTAACCATAAATTAAAATTTGGTAAGAAAAACTGCCATATGATACTGTCTTTGGCGGCCGAAACACACTCAAAGATGAAACTATCTATTTTAAGACTATATCAAAAAATAAAAGATTATACAACGAAAATAACCAAAATTTAGTGATTTTTGCTGTTTTTATGATGAAATCACCTGCCATTACTCAGACAGAATAATGACATTCTCTTCTATATTGTAAATTAAGGCGTTTTTGGAAAATTCGTTTACATCGTTCCTGTTTTCCAGGAAAACTTTCCAGTTTTCGATAAAATCCCATGCGGTTTTACGACTGAGAGGTAAAGATTTACCGTTAAGCAGGTCTTCGCTGTTCTTATTTCGCAAAATCGTATTTGCTTTATATACAACTCTTATGTCTGAAAGGGTATTTTTCTGGGCTTTTGCCAAAAAAACCAGTACTTCATTGTTGTATATATTTTCTCTTTTGAATTTTTTATAATATGAATAATCCCATTGATAAAGAGGCAGTCTGACACGGGTAAGCACTTCCCGGTTTTTTATACCGGAAGCGTCTGCGGATTGTGCGGAGGAGGAGGAATGATACCTCGAAGCCAGAACAAGCCGTGTATTTGCAGCGCTTCTGAACTCATATTGAGCGTCAAGAGCGGTAAAAGGAGCGGATAGATCAAATAAATCTGTAGCGCTGCATATATTTCCACCGACAGTTGCAATATTACGCAGTTGGACTCCCGCTATATTTTCAAGACAGGTACCAAGGATTTTAGGCACTATTTTTCCAAGTCTCGCGAGTCTGTTTAAATTAACCATTGAACCTATTTCAAGATACTGTTCGGTTCTTGTAATTCGGTGTAATTCTTCAAGTTTGTCAAGGCAAAGGCTTATTTTGGGTAAGTTTATTATGTTTTTACCCTGTCTTCCGATTAAATTCGTGCCTCCGGCGTAAATAACAGCTTCCGGGAAACGGTTCCATGTAGCAAATAATTCATTAAAAGAAGACGGAAAAAATACACGGTTATTAGGAGTGTCCATAAAGCCTCCTGCTGCGTAAGTCGGCGATAACGTTTACGGCTTTTACCAGTCTTTCTGCGTTTGTACAACGGCATTTAATTCCGGAAAATCCCATAAGTATTTCTTCTTTGGTAGGGGAGGGATTTCGATCAAGAAGCGCTTCCGTGCAGAGGATCTTTCCAGCTTCACAGTAGCCGCAGTTTCCTAAATAAACTTCTATAAAACCTGACATTATTTCCTGATACTCAATTGTCTGGGAAAAACCTTCAATTGTTATAATTTCGCTGCCGTTTATTTTGAATGCTGGTATAAGACAGGCAGGACTAATCTGTCCGTTAAAAAATACTGTGCACGCTCCGCATTGCCCTGTAAGACAGCCTGATTTTGAGCTGAATAAACCAAAGCGCCCGCGAAGTATTTCTATAAGCCTTTCACCGGGCTCGCTGCGTACAGAAACATCTTCTCCGTTTAAAATAAAATCCAGTTTCATTTAGACCCCTGTGCAGGTTTTTCCATAGTCCTTACCCTGACCATTTCCCATATCTCTTTTCTTTTAATGGGAATGGATTTAAAGCCATGATCCATTGACTGGGAGACAGCCTGTAAAAAAGCCGCCGGTATACATGTAAAGGGAAGCTCTCCAATCCCCTTTGTTTCTTCATTTTTACCTGAAAGAAAATCTATTTGTATCGGAGGAATATCAACAGGAGTGGGGATGGGGAAATTTTCATACTGGCTTTTCGGCAGGATTCCGTCCGTATACTCTATATACTCCGTAAATGACCAGCCCAAAGCTTGTACTACGCTGCGCGTTATATTCCTAATAGCTCTGTTTTTTGAAATTATTTTTCCGCCGTCTATTCCAATCCATACACCGCGTATTTTCGGAATACACTCGACAGTATCCATGGAAACTTCCACAACAGCGCACGCCTTCCCAAGTCTTGTAAACCCGCTTATGTCCATAACTTTTCCGTCAGACGGAAGGAATCGCCCGCTCCACAACGCGCCGTTTTGAGGCTTTACGGAACGCCGTACCGTAATTGGAAGCGGATTATGAAAACGCTGTTTACGGATCGCTATGCAGCATTTTTCAACAAGTTTTGTAATTGCGGTAATATTTCTTGAAGCGCATGAAGGCCCGCAATCAGGCGATGAATTGGTTATAAGACGAACCATGCCCGGTTTTATTGATATTGTCTCCAAAACAATTTTTTCCCAGATTTTTGCGTAATCTTCCGAACTGCTGATACTTGTTTTTATTTCCAGAATACTTTCTTTTGTCAAGGTAACTTCAACACTGTACAGACCTTTATCCTCTCCGTTGTATAACAAACCGTTTCCCTGAAACCCGACAGCTATTCCGATACCTCGCGGATTTTCTCCTTTCTCATGTTTTTTCCCCTTAAAACTCTGGCGCAGTAATTCATACGATGCCCATTTACGTGAATAATCGCTCATTTTTACTGTACTGTTGATAAGCTCTTCGCTTGATAACTTGTCGGCAGGAGAGTCTCCGGGCAGTATTAAATTTGAATTTAAATGATCTATACGCCACTGCGCGGGATCCTGATTTACCATATCCGCAATTTGTGAGACATGGCGTTCTAATGCGAAAAATCCCTGTGATAAACCAAAACCTGAATAGGGGCCTTGAGGAGGAATATTTGTCCTGTCCGCTCTTGCTCTTATTTTAAGATTTTCTATATTGTAAAAACCGATACTGCCAAGGCAGGCCTGATCCAGAATTTCGTTACTGTTAACCCCATACGCTCCAAGGTTAACGGAAATATTTACATCGGCGGCGGTTATATTACCTTTTTCGTCAATGGTACTGACAATATCAATATTTGAACTGCAACGTTTCGGTGAAAAAAGCAGGTCTTCCTCTCTGTTTAAAATAAGACGGACAGGTTTTTTGGTAATAAATGTCCCAAGCGCCGCATGGCATGAAACCAGCGACGAAAACCAGAACTTACCGTCCATGTGAAGGCAAAGCAAAGTAGGTTCAATATTAACAGAGTCTTGATCAATTCCCAAAAAACGGACAATAGAGCGTTTTACATGATACGGCCATTGTGTAGCTGTTTTTACAACCAGATTTCTCTCAATATCGTACCATGTTATAGCCCCGGTTGGCTCGGCATACCAATGCTCCTGTATGCCTGTTATATAACTGCCTGTAACTATTTTCCCTGTTTTTTGAAATACATCTTCCATATCGCCTATGTTAATTTCACGTACTGCCGCAGGTTTGTTTTCCGTCTGAGACGCTTCTTCACAGGTAAAAACAGCTTTTTCTTCATCGGCTATTACCTTACACTCAACAGCCATTTCATCAAGTTTACTCTTGTCAGGTCCAAGCAAAAGTGCTACAGGCTCGCCTATGTATGAAAGATTTCCGGCGGCAAGAATCGGCATATCCGTATCGGGAAATATATTTTTACCGGGAATATTCGCGGCTGTAATGCTTGTATAACCTTCCGGAAGTTTGGGAAACTTTATATTTTTTAGGATACCCTTTGTTATCGGAGACCTTATTGTTACAGCGTAAAGCAAATCAGGCGGATAGATATCTTCCAGAAAAACGGATGTTTCCATGTTAAATCAGTTTATTACATATTCCAGTTAACTTGAACATCAAATATGAAAACATATGAACAAAAATGTGGAAAATATGAACAGTATGCCGGGAAAAAACTCCCCGTATAAAGGAATCTTCATATACGGGGAGTGATAATAA
>Ga0268262_10001695_pt1 | contig 26765 bp, 15 predicted proteins | sample TergutNc150P3_FD_190354 | JGI IMG/M metagenome (GOLD analysis project Ga0268262, IMG submission 190354) | Nasutitermes corniger P3 segment gut microbial community from laboratory colony in Florida, USA - Nc150 P3 (SPAdes) (version 2) | ecosystem: Host-associated > Arthropoda: Insects >... | reverse complement strand
TAATAGCAATGAGAATAATTGCAGTGATATGTCTTGGAATATTTTTTGCTTGTGTATATATAATTTCGGGTAATTTATTGAGTGTAATTATATTGCATTATATAATAAATATTTCAGGCTCAATATTGTTTTATTACTCAAATTCAAATGATCCATTTTCAATAACTAAAGTGTTTTTATTTATTGCAATTATTCTTTCGGCATGGGGTTTATATATAATAAGAGATTATAGTATATAAATATTTTGTAATAAAGTACGGGTGGTACTTCGCATAAAAGTAGTTAGCTGACGGTTTTCGTCGTCTATCATACAGAATAAGAGTTATGTACGCAATACAAAAACTACTCTTCAGAAAACATAAAAAAACTCCTTCACACAAAGATCACAAAGAAAAGAAAAAGGGGGTTGTTGTAAGCAAGCTTGACTTGATAGCTTCACGACAAGATAACAAACAAAACCCCCTTTATTCCCCTTTGTGTTCTTCTCTTACTCCGTGTTCTTGGTGTGAAATTACCCCAACACCACCTCAATCTCATGTATACCGCCATCAAACGGCGGAACAACATTGCCCGCTTTCTCCGCGCCGTCTACCACCAGCTTAGTCACGCCTTTGGAAACTTTGTTGGGGTTTTTGACCGTAATGTTATACGTTGCGCCGCGGAATATGCGCGTCAGTTTGAAGCCGGCCCAGTTTTTGGGAATGGAGGGGTCGATTTTCAGGCCGTCGTACTGGGGTTTGATACCGAGTATGTACTGCGATACCGCGACAAAGTTCCACGCGGCGGTTCCGGTCAGCCATGAATTTTTGGCTTCGCCGTGGCGGGCGGCGTCTTTGCCGGCAATCATCTGGGCGTATACATAGGGTTCCGTGCGGTGGAGGTCCGATATTTCTTCGCGGTAGGCGGGGGCTATTTTTGAGTAATACTCAAACGCCTTGTCCCCCCTGCCGGTTTCGGCTTCCGCGCAGATGATCCACGCGTTGTTGTGGCAGAATATGCCCGCGTTTTCCTTGTAGCCCGGCGGGTAGGTGGAGATTTCGCCGTACTGGATATAATACCGGGTGAAAGCGGGATTGTTCAGCACCAGGCCGTGTTTCGTGTTAAGGTACTTGTCCACGCTGTCCAGAGTTTTAATGTCAGCGCCCTGTTCCTTGCCCAGTCCCGCCAATACCGCGAAGCCCTGCGGCTCAATAAAGATTTTACTTTCTTCACATTCCTTGCCGCCCAGTTTTTTGCCAAAATCGTCGTAGGCGCGCAAGAACCACTCGCCGTCAAAGCCGTGTTCCATAACCGTTTTACGCATAACGGCAATTTCAGATTCGGCGCGTTGCGCTTCGGCGTTGTCGCCCTTTACGCGGCACATCGCCGCGTATTCAGGCCCGATAAAGGCGAACATGGCGGCAATCATCACCGACTCGGCGACTTTGCCGTCTTTGGAGGTGGTGGTCTGGAAGGATTGTCCCGGTTCAGCCGAAAAACAGTTGAGGTTCAGGCAGTCGTTCCAGTCGGCGCGGCCTATTAACGGTAAGCCGTGCGGCCCCTTTTTCGTGCAAACGTGGTTAAACGCCCGTTTCATGTGGTCGAGCAGGGTAGCGGCTTTGCTTTCATCGTTTTCGTAGGGGACGCGCTCGTCGAGTATCGCGAAATCGCCGGTTTCTTTCATATAAGCGGCCACGGCAAGAATCATCCACAGCGGGTCGTCGTTAAAATTCGAGCCCAGTTCATGGTTGCCCATTTTGGTGAGGGGTTGGTACTGATGGTACGCGCCGCCGTCTTCCATCATCGTGGCGGCAAGGTCAATGATGCGCTCCCGCGCCCGCGCGGGAATCTGGTGGACAAAACCGAGTAAATCCTGATTTGAATCGCGGAAGCCCATGCCCCTGCCGATGCCCGATTCAAAATAAGACGCGGAACGCGACATGTTAAACGTCACCATGCACTGATACTGATTCCAGATATTAACCATGCGGTTCAGTTTTTCATCGGGGGAATCAACCTTGTACTGCCCCAGCAGGGCGTTCCAATGAGCTTTCAGGTCATTAAACAATTTGTCCGCTTTTTCGACGGTGTCGCATTGAGCGATCATTTCATAAGCCCGTTTTTTATTGATGATATTTTTACGCGAATTGCCGGTCGTGATAATTTTTTCACCGATTTTATCGCTGCCGCCTAAATCAGGGGCGAATTTTTCCGCGAAAGGATTTTCAACATAGCCCAGCGCAAACACAAAGTCTTTACTTGCGCCGGGGGCAAGTTCTATTTCCAGACAATGCGAGGCAATGGGCGACCAACCGTCGGCGACGGAATTATTTGCCTTGCCGTTTTTCACTGCCTGCGCCTCGCCAAAACCGTTATACGGCCCCAGAAAACTTTCGCGGTCGGTATCAAAACCGGCGAGCGGCGCGTTAACGGAATAGAAGGCAAAATGGTCGCGCCGTTCCTTGTACTCGGTTTTATGGAAAATGGTCGAGTTTTCAATCTCGACCTCACCGGTATTAAAATTGCGCTGGAAGTTGGTGGTATCGTCATTGGCGTCCCACAGACACCACTCAAGGAAACTGAACAGCTTGATTTTTTTGACCGCGCTGCCGGTATTCTTAATACTGACCTTCTGCACCTCGCCGTTAAAATCCTGCGGCACAAAAAAGGTCAGTTCGGCGCTTATGCCCTGAGAACTGCCCTTGATAATGGTATAACCCAGCCCGTGACGGCATTCGTAGCCGTCCAGAGCGGCTTTAACCGGCGACCAGCCGGGATTCCATACATGGCCGTTATCGTTGATATAAAAGTACCTGCCGCCCATATCCACCGGCACATTGTTGTAGCGGTAGCGGGTAATACGGCGTAACCGCGCGTCCTTATAAAAGCTGTAGCCCCCCGCCGTATTGGAAATCAGCGAAAAAAAGCCCTGCGTGCCCAGATAATTAATCCAGGGGTAGGGGGTTTGGGGCGTGGTAATCACATATTCCTTATTAACATCATCAAAATAACCGAATTTCATGGGCGCTCCTTTGGGTTTTTATGGATATTGGCGCAAGTATAGCATGATTTTTGTACATGGGCAACCTAAAGAGTTCACACAAAGACACAAAGGTACAAAGAACACAAAGGAAGAAGGAAAAAGGGGGTTGTTGTAAGCAATCTGAGCTTGATAATTTCACGATTAGGATAATATACAATAACCCCCTGATTCCCTCTTTGTGTTTTTCTCCTTATCTTGGTGTTCTTTGTGTGAATTCTTTGTGAAGTTTTATTGAAAAAGCGAAAAAAATAGCTTAATATTATATTATTATGGGGAATAAGCGGTGAAAACCATTTTTGCGGTGGATGACAGCGATACCAATCTGTCGTTGGCAAAAAAAGCGCTGGAACAATATTACCGGATACTGACCATGCCGTCCGCCGTAAAAATGTTTACGCTGCTGGAAAAAATCACGCCGGATCTGATCTTGCTGGATATTGAAATGCCCGATATGAACGGGGTAGATGCTTTCAAGAAACTGAAAGCCGACCATGTATACGGACAAATCCCGGTCATATTCCTGACAGGCCGCAATGACACCGCCATCGAGGCCAAATGCTTTGAACTGGGAGCGGTGGATTTTATCACCAAGCCGTTCTCCGCGCCGGTACTCCTGAACCGCATCAAAACATATCTGAATATTGACGAAATTATCCACGAGCGGACAGAGCAGCTCCAGCGGCTGCAAAGCGGCATTGTGTCCGTTCTGGCGGATATTGTCGAAAGCCGCGACACGGCGACGAGCGGGCATGTTGAACGTACAGTGGCATATATCAGGATACTGCTGGAAGCAATGAAAGAGCGCGGGGTGTATGCCGATGAAATAAAGGGCTGGGACATGGAAACGGTTGTTTTGTCGGCGCGCCTGCACGACATGGGCAAAATTGTTGTGTCCGATGTGGTTTTGAACAAGCCCGAAAAACTGACCGGCGATGAGTACGAGGTAATAAGAACCCATGCTGACGAAGGCGTGCGGATTATTGATAAAATGGTTGAACAAACGGGCGAGGCGGACTTTTTGCAGAACGCGAAACTGTTTGCCGGTTATCACCATGAATTTTGGGACGGCACAGGCTACCCGCACCGGCTGAAGGGGACGGACATTCCGCTGCAGGGGCGCATCATGGCGATAGTTGACGCCTACGACGCGCTTATTTCCAAACGGCCCTATAAAGAAGCCATGGCTATCGAAGAGGCGGAACGTATCATCATGGAAAACGCGGGTAAGCAGTTTGACCCCAATATCGCCCGGGTGTTTCTTGAAGTGAAAAAACAGTTTGAAGAAGTGGCCGCGAAATATTAAAGGATAATTAACGGTGAAAACGCGTAAATTTTACCATGCCATAAATTTTAAGATACTGGCCGTAATGTTTATTTTGTTTGTCATCTCGGCTTTGGTTATGAATATGGTTAATCAGCTTAATCTGCGCCGTGTTTATGAAAAGAATTATACCGACCGGGTGCTTTTCACCAACGGCCTTATCGCAAATATGATAGACAGCGATGATGTAAAACATTACGTCGATTTAATGCGAAAACAGGATAAGGTGTTTAAAAGCCGGCAAACCCAATTCTACCATGACCGGAAGGAATTGCGCGACCTCTCCGAAAAAGATACGCCTTCAAAAGGCCCTTTGGCGGATCAGGCGCGGTTAACGGAACGGCTGCTGGCCTTCTACCGCGAAACATTTGCGTTTAAGTCGGATAACTACTGGCAGACGATTGCGGGACTCGATGAATTGAAAAAAATCAGCCACGCGAAGTATATATATGTCTTTGCCGATACCGGCGTGACAACGTATGACGGAAAGAAACTCTATACCTATATTTTTGACGCTGACGACGTTGATGAGGTAGACAACAGCGTGGAGTTTGATCTTGACGGTTTGGGCACGGTTTTTCTCGGTGAAGAGATCGTGGAAACAATATATGAAACAAAAAAACCGATGGACGCGGTTAAGTACTATAACGATTATTACGGCGAGCTTTATTATGCCTACGCTCCGATTTTGGACGATGATGGCAGTGTAGTAGCGATACTGGGAACCGATCTTGATCTTGAAGAAATGCATCAGGAAGTCTTAAGATCCGTATTTTCCTTTCGAATCGCTTACCTTGCCTATATTACTTTTACCTTACTGATCATCTTCTTTTTCCTGAGAATATTGATTACCAAACCTTTAATACTTCTGACCAAGACAGCGTACGGAATTGCCGCGGGCAATGTATATACATCCGTTCCTGACACGGTTTTGAAACATCATGGTGAGTTGAGCATACTTGCCAACGCAATAAACGACATGAGCGGCGTTTATCAGAGCATGATAAAAAATACCGAAAGAATGTTCGCCGCCGCCGCCATTGGCAAGCTGGATGTCCGCGATGACGCGACAAAATACAGGGGCGACATTCAAAAGGTGATAAAGCAGGTCAATAATACGCTTGACGCCATGGAATTATATCTGAACAGCATTCCTGAAAGCATCTTTATTATGGGTCATGATTTTAAAACACATTTTCTAAATGACCAATATGTTAAAAATTTCGGCAATATGCCGGCGCTGGAGTTTATTACCCGTATATTCCCCCGTGATTCGGAATATGAAGAATCATACCATCAAAAACAGCTTGTGAATATTCTGGCGGATATTCTGAAACAGCCGGACAACAACGCCATAGTCTGGATAAACGACCTTTGTTTTTCAGTGATATTCAGGGAAATTAACCTGAGTGAGACAAGCAAAAACAGCGTGTTGGTCATCGCCATTGATGTTACCGATCTCATGGAAGAGAAAGAAAAGGCGCAGGCCATATCAAAGGCCAAGAGTGATTTTCTGTCGCGTATGAGCCACGAAGTTCGTACGCCGATGAACGCTATTCTGGGCATTACTGAAATTCAACTGCAAGATGAAAATATTTCGCCGGATATGCAGGAAGCTCTGAGTGAAATCTACAATTCCGGTTATTTGTTGATGGACATTATCAACGACATACTGGACCTTTCCAAGATAGAAGCGGGCAAACTGGAACTGGTGCCGGTTAACTACGATGTCGCCAGCCTGATCAACGATACCTTGCATCTGAATGTTATGCGCTACGACAGTAAGCCGATAGAATTTAAGCTTATGGTCGATGAAAACATCCCGTCAACATTGCACGGCGACGAACTGCGCATCAAACAGATCCTCAATAATCTGCTTTCCAACGCCTTTAAATATACGGACTCAGGCGAGATCTCGCTGTCGGCTTCCGGCGAATACACGGAGCAGAGTGAGCAAATGACATTTGTTTTCCGCGTGAGCGATACCGGGCAGGGCATGACTGAGGAACAGATAGATAAACTGTTTGATGAGTACAGCCGTTTTAACATGGAAGCCAACCGCAAGATTGAAGGTACGGGCCTGGGCATGGCTATTACAAAGTACCTCGTCCAGTTAATGAACGGTGAAGTTACGGTGGAAAGCGAGCTGGGCAAAGGTTCGGTGATTACCGTGCGGCTGCCGCAGGGAATTGTTGTCGGATCGGGCCTGTTGGGCAAGAGTGTAGCGGATAATCTGAAGCAGTTCCGTCTTGGCAGAGCGTCGCAAATGAAAAAAGCGCCGCAAATTATGCGTGAATATATGCCCTACGGCAGAATCCTGGTTGCGGACGATGTAAATACGAATCTGTACGTTATCAGGGGGCTTCTGGTCCCTTACGGCCTTTCGGTTGAAACGGTTTCGAGCGGGTTTGAAGCTGTCGACAAAATCAAAAACGGCTCAAGTTATGACATTATATTCATGGATCATTTCATGCCGAAAATGGACGGCGTAGAGACGGTAAAAATCATACGCGAAATGGGATATAAGCAGCCCATTGTGGCTCTGACAGCTAACGCCCTGACGGGGCAGGCGGAAATGTTTCTGGCAAACGGTTTTGATGATTTTATTTCAAAGCCGATAGACATACGCCAACTGAACATTGTGCTGAACAAGCTGGTGCGCGACAGGTATCCGGCTGAAACGGTCGCGGCCGCGCGGCGGCTCAAAGCCAACATGCAAAAACATGCCGTTGACATTACCGCCAACGGCCTTGCCGATGGCGTACCGGACCCGTCTTCCGACCCGGAACTGGCGGAAAATTTTGTTCGTGACGCCGAGAAGTCCTTGCCTATTTTGGAGGCAATACATACCAATAACTACCGCAGAGCCGATGATATGCAAACATTTGTTATCAATATCCACGCGATGAAAAGCGCGCTGGCAAATATCGGCGAAACGGAACTTTCCCTTGCTGCCCTGAAACTGGAGGAAGCCGGACGGGCGGGGGATATTGCCGTAATAACCGGCGAAATTCCGCCATTTCTGGTTTCGCTGCGCGCGGTGATTGAAAAAATGAAGCCAAAGGCCGCGGTCAACGAATCCGCGGATACGGACAATGACCCGGCGTCTTTACGTAAAAAACTCCTCCTTATTCAAGCGGCCTGCGCGTCATATGAAGACAGAGCCGCCAATACGGTCCTGAGTGAACTGCGCAGAAAAACATGGCCTCCCGCTGTCAAAGAATTGCTGGCTGCCATTACCGAACATTTGCTGCACAGCGAGTTTGAGGAAACATCGGCGCTTATAGCGGACTATATAAAAGAATAACGCATTGACGAAAGTCATTTTGAGCTATAATATATAAAACATGGGAGGGGGTTACGATTAAAGGCGGAGTAACCCATGCCCATAATGCATTCCTTCGTACATAAAATACACATAATACTCAGCCGGTATGTACAGATAGCGCTGGTGTTGCTGGCATTTGCGCTGATGGTGGTCTCAAGCTACCTGTTTGTCAGCGATATTGAACACCGGAATTTACGGGAAAAAGTAAAAGACGCCATTTCATATACGGAAGCCAATATCAAAGCCGATTTACTGGAACCGGAAACGATATTGGCCGGCATTTCAGAAACAATCCGCACCATGATTCTGCGGGGTGATGACATCCAAATGCTGCGGGATTATATACTGCGTATCAACAATTATGTGCAAAGTAACGAAGATAACCGCCTCCGGGGCGTCATCGGTTTTTTTGGATTTTTCGAGGTGTATGGGGGGAGGTTTGTTACCGGAGCGACGGACTGGATTCCGCCGGATGGCTATGTAGTGCAGGACCGTCCCTGGTATCAGGCGGCCATCAGGGCAAACGGGGATATAGGGGTCACCCAGCCGTATTTTAATATAGTATCCGGAGAAGTTATCATTACATTTGCCCGCCGCATTTTCAATGAGGTTAACCGTCCCCTGGGTGTTATATATCTTGATATGAAACTCGACCGGATCAGGCAGCGCGCCGTTGATACGCAGTTTGCCGAAGGCGGTTTTGGATTCCTGTTAAGCGAAGATATGAAATTTATCGCTCACCCGGAATCCTTGATGCTGGGTATGCGGCTGCATAGGGGGAAGAGCGGCATTGCGCTTCTTGAGGATGAATTATGGCAGAAGGATTATATTTCTGAGCGCATAACAACCGACTACCGGGGCATCGAATCCATTGTCTTTATCGAAAGACTCTATAACGGCTGGTATATGGGAGTGGTAACGCCCAAAGACCAATATTACCAAAGTACCAGAAACATGGCGTTGATGCTTATTCTATTGGGAGTAATCTTGTTGGGGCTGCTTATCCCCATATTACTGCGTATTTCCACAGACAAGGAAGATGCGGAAAGACGCATACAGGTTATGTTTGACTCTACTCCTCTGGGAGCGAACCTTTGGGACAGGGATTGTAACCATATCGGCTGCAATCAGGAATCGGTGCGGTTGTTTGAATTAACCAGTAAAAAAGAATATAGCGACCGGTTTTTTGATCTTTCGCCCAAATATCAGCCGGACGGGAGTTTGTCAAGAGAGAAAGCTATTGAATTTGTCAAGAAAGCTTTTGACGAAGGTTACTGCTGTTTTGAATGGATGCACCAAAAGCTGAACGGCGAGCCAATACCGTGTGAAGTTACCCTGGTGAGCACAGGGTATAAGGATGATTTTATTGTTGCGGGATATGTTCGGGATTTACGGGAACTTAAAACTACCATCGCGCAAATGAATCAATCAAGGCGATCGCTTAATATTCTGGAAAATATCCTGAACGGTCTTGACGCGCAGATTTATGTCACCGTTCCCCATACCGGCGAAATTCTCTTTGTAAACAATTACATGAAAAATGATTTCAAAATTGATGATGACTGTATCGGGCAGTTGTGTTACAAGGTTTTTCTGAAAGATATGGATGGAATATGCGATTTTTGCCCGTGCCATCAGCTTGACAAGGACCCAAACGGTACTGTCGTATGGGAAATGCGTAACCCCATTACGGATCGTATATACCGCAATACCGACCGGTATATAGAATGGCCCGACGGAAGAACTGTCCTCATCCAGCATTCAGTCGATGTAACCGAATTGATTGCCGCGAAAGAGCAGGCGATTCAGGCTAATGTCGCAAAAAGCAATTTTCTGGCAAGGGTAAGCCATGAAGTGCGTACGCCGATGAACGCTATTTTGGGCATTACCGAAATTCAACTGCAAAACGACAAGAATCTGCCGGATACTCAGGAAGCCCTGGGTGAAATTTACAATGCCGGTTATTTGCTGCTGGGTATTATCAACGACATACTGGACTTGTCAAAAATAGAAGCGGACAGGATGGAACTGATACCGGTCAATTACGATGTCGCAAGCCTGATCAATGACGCCGTACATCTGAATGTCATGCGCTACGACAGTAAACCGATTGAATTCAATCTTCAGGTGGATGAGGACATTCCGGTAACATTGTTTGGCGACGAGCTTCGTATCAGGCAGATTCTCAACAATCTGCTCTCCAATGCGTTTAAGTATACGGATTCGGGAGGGGTTTCGCTGTCGGTTGCCGTCGAACATATGGAACAGGAGGCCAAGGTAACGCTGATCTTTCGTATAAGCGACACCGGGCAGGGCATGACCGCGGAACAGGTAGAAAAACTGTTTGATGAGTACACCCGCTTCAATATGGAAGCCAATCGCACAAGGGTAGGCACAGGTCTGGGCATGGCCATTACGAAGTACCTCGTCGAAATAATGAACGGCGGGATTTCGGTGGAGAGCGAGCCGGGCAAGGGTTCAATATTTACCGTGCGGCTGCCCCAGGGAACCGTTGACGGGTCAGGCGTGCTGGGCAGGGAAGTGGCGGAAAACCTGAGACAGTTCCGTCTTGACAAGGCGGCGCATTTTAAGAAAGCGCCGCACATTGTGCGCGAGTATATGCCCTACGGCAAAATCTTGATTGTAGACGATGTATATACGAATCTGTACGTTGCCAGAGGCCTCCTTGCCCCCTACGGCCTGTCGGTTGAAACTGCCGGAAGCGGGTTTGAGGCGATTGAAAAAATCAAAAGCGGCGTAACCTATGACATTATATTTATGGACCATTTCATGCCGAAAATGGACGGCATAGAAGCGGCAAAAATTATACGCGAATTGGGATATACGCAGCCCATAGTTGCGCTGACAGCTAACGCGCTGGCGGGACAGGCGGAAATGTTCCTGGCAAACGGTTTTAACGGGTTCATTTCCAAACCGATAGATATACGCCAACTGAACACTGTGCTGAACAAACTGGTACGCGACAAATATCCGGCGGAAACGATTGAAGCCGCCCGGCGGCTCAATGAAGGTTTGAAGAAATATGCCGCCGGCAATGCGCTGCCGGATCCTACAGACCCGGAACTGGCGGAAAATTTCATACGGGACGCCGAGAGAGCCCTTGCCGTACTGGAAGCAATACATACAAACAACTTCCGCAGAATCGACGATATAAAAGAATTTGTTCTCAATGTTCACGCGATGAAAAGCGCGTTGGCGAATATCGGTGAAACAACGCTTTCTGACATCGCCCTGGGCCTGGAGCAGGCAGGACGTGAAAAAGATATTGCGGCAATGAAGGCCGGGACCCCGGCGTTTTTGACTTCACTGCGGACAGTAATCGAAAGAATCAAGCCAAAAGACAAAAACGGCAAGGTTTCGGACATTGTCTGGGATGATGCCATGAAAGCGTATTTGAGCGAAAAACTGCTCGTCATTCAATCGGCGTGTATGACCTATGATGAAAGAACCGCCAACGCGACGCTGTTCGAACTGCGGCAAAAAGCATGGCCGCCCGCGGTCAAGGAACTGTTTACCGCCATTGCCGAACATTTACTGCACAGCGAATTTGACGAAGCGGCGGCGCTGGCGGTGGATTATACCCGGAAAAATAAAGCATAGCCCCGAAACATACCCTTGACAGGTGCCGAAAACCGTAAGAAAATACTAATAAGGGGGCTTTTTCCAAAACTCGGTTAGTTTTGGAAAAAACTCCGGAAAAACTGTCCAAAAGGGCAGTTTTTCCGTTAAATCTAAAGTAGATTTTCCAAAAACTGAAGGTTTGGAAAATTCTTGAGGGTTATAAAATGGGAAAAACATCGCTCACTCCGGTTATACAGATTGATGAAGAAAAATGCGTTAATTGTTACGCCTGCATTACCGGATGCCCGGTCAAGTACTGCATGGACGGCTCAAAGGAAAAGGTTACGATAAATTCGGATCTTTGTATCGGCTGCGGGAATTGTATCGCGGTTTGTCACCATGAGGCCCGTCACCTTGTGGACGATACCGCTCGTTTCTTTTCTGACCTGAAACGGGGAAACAAAATCATCGCGGTTGTCGCGCCGGCTGTCGCGTCGGTTTTTCCCGACAAGCACCTCAACCTCAACGGCTGCCTTAAATCAATGGGCGTTAAGGATTTTTTTGACGTAAGCCTCGGCGCGGAACTCACGGTTATTTCATACCTCGATTATATTCAGAAAAAAAAGCCGAAACTGGTCATAGCCCAGCCCTGCCCGGCCATTGTGAGCTATATCGAAATTTACCACCCTGAACTGATACCCTACCTTGCGCCGGCGGACAGCCCCATGCTCCACACGGCGCGCATGATCCGCGAGTATTATCCCCAGTACAAGGATCATAAAATCGCCATAATTTCCCCGTGTATTGCCAAGCGGCGGGAATTTGACGAAACCGGCGTGGGAGATTACAACGTTACCATGTTTGCCCTGAAAAAACATCTGGAAGCGGAAAACATTAATCTTGCTTCCTGTCAACCGCTGGACTATACCGGGCCGCTTGCCGAGCGGGCGGTAGGATTTTCCAGCCCCGGCGGTTTGCTTGACACCGCCGAGCGCTTTGTACCGGGCATACGGAGGAATACCCGCAAAATCGAGGGGCTGCACAGCATCTATCACTACCTTACGGAAGTAGCCGGATTACTGAACGATAAGGACGTACAATTCCCGCTGCTGATAGACTGCCTGAACTGCGAAAAAGGCTGTAACGGCGGCCCCGGCACCGGCAACAATTCCCTGCCGATGGACAGGCTGGAAAGCCCTATCCGCAAGCGCAGCGCCGAACTTGAAAAACGCCTTGCTTCCAATCCCAAAAAACAGCAAAAACAATATGAAAAATACCACAAACTGTTGAACCAGTACTGGAAGCCCGGACTATATGACCGCGGCTACCGTAATCTTTCAGAAAACCTTGTTATGAAGCATCCCGGCGATGACGCGGTGACCGAGATTTACCACAAGATGAAAAAATTTAAAAAATCGGACCTGTACGATTGCGGCGCCTGCGGCTACGGAAGCTGTCATGGAATGGCCGTCGCGATTCACAACGGATTTAACAAACCGGAAAATTGCGCCCATTATACCCTTGCCAAGCTTAAGGAACAAATGGGCGCGGAGGAACTCAACCGCATGCTTCAGGAACACATCAGCCACGCGTCCGGTCTTGTTGAGGGAATAAGCAAATTGACACATGAGCTCAACACCAACATCGGATCACAGGCGGCGGCGATTGACCGGTCTTCGACGGTAACCGAGAAAATGATCAGTTCGATTAAAGAGACTTCGAATATTTCCGTGAGCGAACAGGAATCCATAAAAGAGTTAATAGGAAACGCCGCGCAGGGCCAGGAATCCATGCGGGTAACCATTCAATCGGTTCAAGACATTTCCCAATCGGTGGACGGCATAGCGCAGGCAATTAAAATAATCAGCGCGATAGCGGCCAACACCAACCTGCTGTCCATGAACGCGGCGATAGAAGCCGCCCACGCCGGAGAAGCGGGCAGGGGCTTTGCCGTGGTTGCCGATGAAATACGCCGCCTTTCGGAAAGCACACGGGAAAATTCGCATAACATTGCCAAGACGCTGAAAAACATCATTGACGGGATAGCCGTTACCTCAAAACAATCCGGCGATACCGACCAACGGATTACCGTAATGTCCAAACAGATAAACGGTTTTGCCCAGACAATGACCGGCCTGATTACTACCTTTAACGAACTGTCGGCGGAAAGCGGCAATATTACCTCCGCGCTGGATGGTCTGCATAATCAAAGCACCGCGGTAAAAACCGGCTACGCTGAAATACTGTCAATGACGGATAAACTGAACGCCGCAATGCTTGAGATGACCACTATATTGAAGGACAGAACAGCCTCGGTGAAAAACTGAACTTTTCCTATAAAGAGTTCACACAAAGATCACGAAGGTACAAAGATCACAAAGAAGGAAAAAGGGGGTTGTTGTAAGCAATCTGAGCTTGATACCTTCACGATAAGATAACGAACAAAAACCCCTTGATTCCTCTTTGTGTCTTCTCTTTCTTGGTGTTCTTTGTGTGAAATCTTCTTACAGTACCGTTTTACCGATTACCGCTTCATAATGCTTAAGCAATGTCCCATCGTCGTTCATGATGAAGTCGCGGTTTGCTTTGATCCTTGACGGCATTTTGGCGATAAAGACCGCCGCCACTTTTTGCTTGCGCTCGCTGTGGTTGCCGTCGCGCAGTAACAGGTAACTGATTACCAGATCGGTCGCCATTTCCACCAGCCGGCGGGAATGGTAGGTTAAAAACTGATCGTGGCCTTCATACGCCTTCGCGTACTCAAGGGCTTCGTTGAAGACTTTCCGGCTTTCCCGGATTTTTGCCAGCAGATCCTCGCCGTAAGTATAGTTGGCGGCGTCGTACTCGTCCAGAATCATCTGCGCCACGCCGGAAGTTACCGGGCCGATGGCGGCGACAACCTGCAGCTGGGTGGTTCCCTCGTAAATGTTGGTGATCCTCGCGTCGCGGTAATGGCGCTCGGCGTTAAATTCCTTCATGTAGCCGGTACCGCCGTGAATCTGAATCGCGTCGTTGGCGACCTTGTTCGCCATTTCGGTGGCGTAGGCTTTAATCATCGGGGTAAAGAAACCGGCAAGTTTCGCGTAACGCTTTTTCTCTTCGATAATTTCACCCTTGTCTTCGGGGTGCTTGTCGGAGTATTCTTCCAAAACTTCTTTAAGGTCAACAAAACGGGCGGTTTCATAGAGGAGAGTCCGCCCCGCTTCAACGGCGACTTTCATCTCGGTAAGCATTTCAAACACCGGCGCCAAATCCCGCACCGGCGCGCCGAACTGTATCCGCTTGGCGGCATAAAGGTCGGCTTCGCGGTAAGCGGCTTCGGCAATGCCCACTCCCTGGGCGGCGACGCCGAGACGGGCATTGTTCATCAGCCACAGGGTGTACTTGGTCAGCCCCCGCTGGCGCTCGCCCACCAATTCCGCCGGCGCGTGGTTAAATTGCAGTTCACAGGTGGGAGAACCGTGTATGCCGAGCTTGTGTTCCAACCGCCGTATAATCATTGTCGGCTTCCCCGTCTCGTCATCGCGTTTATAGAGGAAGAACGACAGCCCGCGCGCGCCCTTGCCTTTTTCCTCGCTGCGGGCCAGCACCAGGCCGATAGTCCCGCAGCCGTTGGTGATAAAGCGTTTAACGCCGTTGAGATACCATTTGCCGTCGGCGTCCTGAACGGCCTTGAGATTGACCGACTGAAGATCGCTGCCCGCGTCCGGCTCGGTCAGCACCATCGCCGAATCCCATTCGCCGGAACAGAGTTTGGGCAGATAAGCCTGCTTCTGTTCCTCGGACGCGAATTTGTTGATAGTCCCCGCGTTGTCCTGCTGAAGTCCCAGGTTAAGGAACGACCCGTCCGCGCGGGCAACTATTTCCGCCGCGATGCTCAGAATCGTGTTGGGCATATTCAATCCGCCGTATTTGCGGGGAATGACAAAACCCATCATGTCGGCTTTGGCGAACATATCCAGCGCTTTTTGAGTCGCCGGATGCATGGTCACCTGATTGTTCGCCAGCGTGGGGCCGGCCTCGTCAACCGCCGGAGCGTTAGGAGCCATATAATCGCCGGCTATTTCCCCGACAATGGAAAGCACCCTGCGGTATGAGTCCTTCGCGTCTTCCGCATCCCGCGGGGCATACGCGAATTGTTTCGCCTGTTCAAAATTATCTTCTTTGAAGTGAATAATCCGATCCAGATCAAGATGATCCAGATGAAACAGAATATCTTCGTTATCGGTTAAAAAGTTTTCCATTATTATTTTCTCCTACACTCTGGCCTTATATGCTTTAATCATCCGGGGGATAACCTCGTTCAGGTCTCCCACGATGCCGTAATGGGCAATGCTGAAAATCGGCGCTTCCGGGTCGCTGTTAATCGCAATGATTCGCGAAGAAGCGTCCATGCCCGCCCGGTGCTGAATCGCCCCGGAAATGCCGCAGGCGATGTACAGCTTGGGCCTGACCGTGGTTCCCGTCTGCCCCACCTGATGTTCCTTGCCGATAAAACCCTGGTCAACCGCGGCACGGGACGCTCCCACTTCGGCTCCCAGCGTTTGGGCAAGCTCGCGGATAAGGGCGAAATTTTCTTTGCTGCCCACTCCCATGCCGCCGGACACGATAATCTGCGCCCCTTTCAGGTTGACGGTTTTCGCTTCCAGTACGCGGCCTATAATTTCGCTGGGGAAATCAGCCGGCCCCAAGCTGGCGGTCATTTTTACCGTTTCCGCCTTGCGGGAAGGATTGGGCGGCGTCATGCGCATAACGCCTTCGCGGACAGTCGCCATCTGCGGCTTTTTTTCCGGGCTGACAATGGTGGCGATAATGTTGCCCCCAAAGGCGGGCCGTATCTGGTAAAGTATGTCCTTGTACTCGGTTTCTTTTTGCGTGTGATCGCCGATTTGCAAATCGGTACAGTCGGCGGTCAGCCCCACTTTAAGGTTCGACGCCACGCGGGGGGCAAGGTCGCGGCCCTCGGTGGTCGCCCCGTACAGAACAATCTGGGGCTTGCGCTCCGTGATTACCTGAATCATCAACTTGCTGTAGGGAACGGGGGTGTAATATTTCAGGCGGGGGTCTTCCAGCAGGTACACCCTGTCCACGCCGAGGCTTGCCAGCCGCATTACCTCTCCCGCTACCGTTTGACCAAACAGGGCGGCGCTGACTTCCACCCCCAGCCGGTCGGCAAGTTCGCGGGCCTTACAGACCAGTTCCAGGCTGACCTCCGCCGCTTTTCCTTCGTTCTGCTGAATATATACCATTACACTGTTTTCTGCGCTCATGCTTTAACCTCTTACCCAAATGTATGATCGGCGATAAGGCCGTGGATCAGTTCGCTGACTCCGGCTTCGCCCGGGTCGATATACCTGATATCCGCGGCGGTCAACACCACGGAATTGATATGCTTCACCTTGGTCGGCGAACCGGAAAGGCCGCACTGCAGCGGGTCGGCGTTAATCGCGGCAATATCCCATAACGCCATCGGATTGGCGGTCTGCGTGCCTTCGGCGAATGGGTCGCTGGGAGAGCCCGCGCCGCCGGAAACGGGAGCCGCCCTTTTATAGGTCATGGTCTTGATCGCCGAAGCGGGCCGCGGCACTTCACCTTCTTCGGTAAAGGTCAGCAGAACGGGCAGTTTTGCCTTTACCTTTTCCCAGCCGCCTTCTATTGAACGTATCGCGATAATTTCCTTTTTTGAGGGATCAATCGATTCGATTTTTGAAACGCAGGTAATCTGGTTAATCCCCAGTTTTTCCGCCGTTTGGGGGCCTACCTGAGCGGTATCACCGTCAATCGCCTGCCGCCCGCCCACTACTATGTCAAAATTCCCGATTTTATTAATGGCGCACTTGAGCGCGTAGGAAGTGGCAAGGGTATCCGCGCCGGCAAAACCCCGGTCGGACACCAGCGCGGTAAAGTCCGCGCCCCGGTACAGGCATTCTTTCAGCACCGCGGCGGCAGCCGGCGGGCCCATAGTCACCACACTCACCTTTGTTCCCGAATATTTGTCTTTAATTTGCAGCGCCGCTTCCAGGGCGTACAGGTCGTCGGGGTTAAAAATCGCCGGCAGCGCCGCCCGGTTTACCGTCCCCTCCGGCGTCATGGCATCACCCGTAATATTTTGGGTGTCAGGCACCTGTTTTACCAAAACAATTACATTCATTCATTTCCTCGCTGAGTTTATTATGACAATTTTGGCAGTTTTGTCAAGAACTAATACGCTGTAAAACCTCAATATTTGCAAAGAAGCTCGCTGATTCGTGCCGGACACCTGCGACGTTACCCGGGAAAGGCCTGACTTTTTTTCCTTATGATGTATATTTTTAGTACCAAAACAAGTTACCAAAGCTAACCATCTCCCATAATGCCTCGGTGACAGATACTTTTTTTAGAAAAGATTCAAAAAGACTAAAGCATTTTGCAACTTTCCACCCTATATAGTGTATGAACAAATTATTAAAACGTTATCAGTTCTTAAAAGAACTGAAGCGGCTGGCAAAGGAAAATTATGCGCAGGGTAAACCACTGTGCATTATGGACGACATAGTTTTTAAAACTATGTTCTCTTCTGATACTGAGGATTCCCGCGAGGCGCTCCGCCACCTCCTTTCAGCCTGTACCCACCGCGCAATTTCCAAAGTCCAGGTTACCAACAATGACCTGCCTCCCTTTCACCTGGATGCTAAAGCCTCCCGTTTGGATGTTCATGTCATTTTTAACGATGGTGAAATCGCAGACCTGGAAATGCAAATGGAAAAATCAACGGACGACCTCAAAACCAGGGCCGCCTATTACACCGCCATGCTCGTGGCAGGACAGTCGCGAAAAGGACACAAGTACGGCGAAATTAAACGAGTGTACCAGATTTTCTTCCTCAACTGTATCCTGTTTCCTGAAAGCAACAAACTGCCCCGTCGCTACTTTTATATGGAAGAAGAAGAACACGATCGGCTTACGAATGTAACCGAAGTGATTTTTTACGAGATGCCGAAGCTGGAATCAAAAGTACAGGATATATTAGAGAGAAAAGTAAATATAAATGACTTGCCGGAAGACGAGAAATGGTGTATATATATGAAATACCGGCATGAAGAGCAAACGGCGGAATTGATAAAAAAACTATACCGCCAGGAGGAAGGGATTATGTTAGCGGAAAGAGCAGTAGCGGGAGTAAGCCGTGATTATAAAAAGTATGTGCGCTGGATGGCAATAACCAAAAACCGCATGGAGCTTGAGGAAAAAATGTACCGCAGCAAACAGGAAGGTCTTCAGGAAGGCCGCAACGAAGCCGGTCTTGATATTGCCCGCAAAATGAAGGGAATGGGTGATTCTATCGAAAAGATACATACCATAACCGGCATCCCAATAGAGACTATCGCTCAATTATAACGTGCATTTGACACCATTAACGATTCTACCCATAGCGTATAGTTTCAACTAACGATGCCAGGTTATTCCGGTGCTTGGTACCGTGGGTGTTAACTTTAGAAGAATATAACCACGGAGGACACGGAGTTGCACGGAGTTTTGGTATGAAAATATTTTATTTCTCCGTGAAGCTCCGTGATAAAAATTTTTAAATTTGTGATATTGAGCCCAATACGATACCGCCAAACGGATAGTTAGATGGTGCTAAAAACCGTTTGTTCGTGACTGATACCTGCGGTGTTATCAATTTTTTCTATGCATAAACTCGCGCCAGTCACCAGAAGGAACAAAAATAGCAGGGTTTTTTTCACTGTTTAAATCATTACGGGCATACCAGTATACCCAGGCATATTTTGTTTTCCCATTTGACAATTTTACTTCGGTGATTAGGCGTTCATAATGGTTATCCGGGTGGTTAGGACCAAAATATTTTTCTAGCTTGTCACAAAACGAGATTAGTTTATCAAACTTTTTAAGTTTGAGGAATTCTCCGCTAACCCATCCATCACCATGTATCATGGCTGGGTAGCGCTTTTTGGTCTGATGATACAAAATGCCCCATACCCTTCCGGATTTACAGGAAATCACTTTGTCTTTCAAAATATTTTTATGATTGGGAAATCCTTTCATTAAACTACCATAAACAAAGAGCCTTTTCGGGTCTGTGAAAGCTTGGACATTAGGTTGACTTAATAAATATTCCATAAATAATTAGATTTCTTCCCTTTATGCCTTCCAAATCATAGTTTGACTTTTACTCCGTTTCATCAATAGCCATGAATACCTATTCCTAATCCTTGGGTATATCATTTGTAGTGTGACTGCCGGATTTATTTTTTTTAATATCTTCTTGTATACCAAATAATCGCCTAATTAACGACAAAGAGGTGTTGTTCTTTATGGGTTTTTCATGGGTAAAATTTCCTGATAAATTCTTTATCCCAATTTTTCTTAATTCTTCGTTATTAAGTTGTTGACTATCTTCCATTTTTTTATTTATTTCTATCCAAACGCTATCAGGTGCTATTCCATTCTCTCCATATAGAATATGCCCAATATACCCTTCATTGTTTATTTTATTATTAGGCCATTGTCTATGATAAGCTTCTATTTCATCCCATAATTTTTTATAATATTCAGAATAAATGTCAGCAATTTCTTTGCTCTTTAAAAATATTGGAGGCAAAAAATTTGTATTAGAAGGTCGCGCATGCCTTGGATCCATGAGTATGACTTCATCATCACCAATAATTTGTACTCCCGTTATTTTCGGCAGTTTCTCATTAAAATCATCTATGTATAAGTACGCTAAATTAAGGTTTGGAAGTTTCTTTTCCCAAGCTTCATTTGCCAATTTTATACAATAATCAAATTTATCTTTCGTATGAATTGAAACTATTCTATATAATGTAACTTTATCTCTATTCTTATTACAATAATCTATTTCATTTTCATAATATTGTTCAACATTATCTATTTCTTTCTTTTGTTTTGTAATACTCCTTGCAAAGTTCATTAGACGAATTTCTGTATTGTCTGAGGCTTGATTTCTTGCCTTATCTAGGCATTTAAAGAAATCACTCTTACTCATCAAATATGATTTTTCGACTATATTCTGACCGGGAAGCCTCGGGCAATCCTCAATATGGGTGGTAAGAACCCCACATCTTTTTATGCTTTCTTCAAGTTGATTAGTCAAATTACCAAGTTTGGTGGTCAGTTCGTGTTTATCGTATTTTACCGTCATAAAAACAAATAAAAACGGTAATGCAAGAAACAGCATGACTATTGCGACTGAAACACCCAATATAAAGACATGCGAATCTGATAGTGGTTCTATTTGTAACATCTTTAAAATAAAAGGTATTCCTAAAGGTAAAACTATTATAAATATAGAGAGCAGTGTAGCGATGGGTTTTAAAGTCATTACGAAAATATTTGCTCTTCTATCAATAAATATCATTTCCTTTTTCTCGTCATTGTCCATAAAATGCTTCCTGTTTTTAATGTATATTTGAACGCATCCATTTTACATGTTCTGTTATTCCGTCAATATCAGGATAGATGGTACTGGCATTAACTCCCAATTTGTTTAAAATTCTTTTGATTGATCCACGTATGTCTTTGTGAATTAAAATGGTTATTAACTCTGCCGGTTCCCAGGCAGTATATGGCTTATTATGAACCGTAAATAATCCTTCTTGTGAAATTATTCTATTATCCAAGTGTTTAGGAACATAACGTCTGACACGTTCAATGTCGAAAGGATCGAAATTCTCACCCAGTTTTACCGGTGTTTCCGCATTATAAATGTAAACACAGCTATGTTCTGTTTGTTCTTCGTCATCTTTTGCAAAAGGTTCCTCAACAGCAAAATATGCCGCAACCAAAGGATTCTTTGTCCAGTCAAGAAGTCGCGTTGGTAATCCATGGTTTCGTCCAATAGAGAGTAATTCAAGTTTATCATCGTTATAGTCTTTTAAAAAAGGGTACGCCCTATTCTTGAAAGTATCAAAAAGTGCTATTTCATCTTTAATACTCAGTTGTTTCCCGTCTATTGTTCTAAGCCTGCCAATCGAAGGTATCAATTTGAACATTGAATTACGTACACCTCTATATATATAGTTACCACTTGAAGTAGTTTGAATTTTTAAAAACTCGTAAAAATCATCAGTTGTTTCTATCGCTTTTTTTTCCATAAATGAATTCCTCCAAAGATTTCTTTTTTATGATTACTATTTTGGGTAATCACGGTGAATTACCAGCCCAACGGACGGTTCAACATACCCCCCCCACGTCAATAAAGCTGGCGTGGGTATCCCTTATTTCCCATACTTCACCAGCACCACCACACGGTAGTTGCCTCCTGCTGTGGAATAAACAGAAACCCCCACACCGTAGGTATTATTCCTATAACTATCCTGGCATCCCGCCGCGTACACGTTATCGGATGAATCTACCGCTACCGAGTTGAAGTATGATGAGCCCTCGGAGCTCCCGCTGACCGTCCGTGCCCACTGTGCTGTACCGCTTGAGTTATATTTAACCAGCACTACATTTAAATAGAGGTTTCCCCCCTGAGTGGAAACCCCCGGAGCGTAGGTATAAGGACCACCGTTGCCCCACTGGTATCCCGCCGCGTACACGTTACCGGATGAATCTACCGCTACCGAGCTGAAGCGTGACGAGTCCGTTCCTGCACTGACCGTCCGTGCCCACTGTGCTGTACCGCTTGAGTTATATTTAACCAGCACTACATTATCATTAAGGATGCTGGCGGTTCCCTGAGCGGAAACCCCCGGAGCGTAGGTATAAGTACCGTTGCCTACCTGGCGTCCCGCCGCGTACACGTTACCGGATGAATCTACCGCCACCGCATTGAATATTGAGAGATTCGTTCCCTCACTGACCGTCCGCGCCCACTGTGCCGTACCGCTTGAATTATATTTTACCAACACTACATTACCTACACGGCCGTTTCCCCGAGCGGAAACCCCCGGAGCGTAGGTATAATAAGTACCGTTGTCATACTGGGATCCCGCCGCGTACACGTTACCGGATGAATCTACCGCCACCGAGTTGAAGCCTGAGCTTGACGAGTCCGTTCCTGCGACCGTCCGTGCCCACTGCGCCGTACCGCTTGAATTATATTTTACCAACACTACATTTTCTGAGCGGCCGTTTCCCTGAGCGGAAACCTCCGGAGCGTAGGTATAAGTACCGTTGCCATACTGGGATCCCGCCGCGTACACGTTACCGGAAGAATCTATCGCCACCGCCTGGAATTCTGACTTGTTATTTCCTGTACTGACCGTCCGCGCCCAGAGCGCCGTACCACTTGAGTCATATTTAACCAGCACTACGTTGTTAGAGTAGGAGCCGCTTCCCTGAGCGGAAACCCCCGGAGCGTAGGTATAAGTACCGTTGCCATACTGGTATCCCGCCGCGTACACGTTACCGGATGAATCTACCGCCACCGCATTGAATATTGAGAGATTCGTTCCCTCACTGACCGTCCGCGCCCACTGCGCCGTACCGCTTGAATTATATTTTACCAACACTACATTTTCGCCGCTGGCGGTTCCCTGAGCGGAAACCCCCGGAGCGGAAACCCCCGGAGCGTAGGTATAAGTACCGTTGCCATACTGGTATCCCGCCGCGTACACGTTACCGGATGAATCTACCGCCACCGCATTGAATATTGAGCGATTCGTTCCCTCTCTGACCGTCCGCGCCCACAGTGCCGGTACAACCGTTTCCGTCTGTACCACAGAATCAACGTTGTTATAATTCGCCTTGTTCGCTGTTACCACCACGCTGTATGCCGTGCCATTGGTTAGTCCGCTGATACTCCCGCCGTTTGTCGCGCCGGTAATCTTGGTACCGGTCTTAACATCAGCCGCGCTCAGATTGTTTCCCACCTTCCAGTATATATCGTAACTGTCCGCCACGGGGTTCGAGGCTGTCCATGTATAATTCAGGCTGTTGTTCCCTGCCATCAGGGTCAACGCCGGCGTGGTGGTAAAAGTTGCGGCGGTAATCGTCAGGGTTCCCGCGGAAAGTTCGCTTGTGGCATTGAAATTTGTTCCCGCCGCTACGTCAAAAGTTACGGGATATGTACCGATTGCCGATGGCGCGGTTGTACTGCCGTTGTATTTAACGGTTATGGTTTCGTTAGATTTGCCTATTTTGGGCGCTATGGTAACCGTTTTGGGATTGCCGTCATAGGTAAAGGACCCGGTTCCGCTGACGGTAAAATCGTCAACTATGGGGGTTGCCTTTCCAATCGTCAAAATCCCCGCGGAAAGCCCGTTTGCGGCATTGAAATCCTCTGCCTCCACCACGTCAAAAGTTACGGTGTAAGTGTTGGCTGTTGACGGTATGGTTGTACTGCCATTGTACTTAACGGTTATGGCTCCGTTAGATTTTTCTTCTTTGGACGTTACGGTCACAGGCCTGGTACTGCCGTTATAGGTAAAGGATCCGGTTCCGATGATGGTAAAATCGGCGGCTGTAGGGGTTGCCCTGTTTACGGTCAAATTGTTGGTGTTACACGTCTGACTGCCGTATGTTATCGTAATCGGTTTGTTGTTGTGTGTTGAATAGACCAAATTATTACCGGCCGCCGGATTCGCGGTTACGTTTTTAGCCGTAAAGTTTGCGGCGGCAACATCTTCTGTCGTGGTATCATCGTGGGTCAGCGTTACCGCCAGCCCCGTTAAATCAAGCGCATCGCCGTGCGTGTAGGTCAGTTTAGTCGGTTGTGTTTTGATTGCGATACCGCTCACCGCTTTTTCGTCCGTTTTTGGAAAGGTGTAGAATAATGTAACCGTTGAACCTGTGTTGTTTGATATTGTCGCGTTCTGCCCGTTGATAGTTGCGGAATTCAATCCGGTAAAGGTGTGATCATTGTTTGCTGTCAGTGTAACCGAAGCGGTGTATACCGTATTGCCGAGGAACGGGTTATTGGTTGGCGACCACGATACCGTGCTAATGGAAAAATTTCCCGTGCCGGTTGCGTTTGCGGGCGTTGCGCCTTTCACCGGGGCTATGATATTGATACTTACAGAAGTGATAACCGTTGCCGCAGTCTGCGGGAATACGGCAGTAATAATGCCGGAATTAACATCGTTGTTGGTTGATGTTGCCCCCGCAATCGTAAAGAAGTTAGCCGCTACTCCTTGCAGAGTATAGCTGGATTTAGGCGTTAGCATGATGGTTGCCGTGTACTGCGTTACGGCGGCGAAAGTTCCAGATACATATGGTGCCCACGTTACTTTCCCGCTGTACTGGGCATTTTCGGTAATGGATATAACCGGGATGCCGCCGTTTGCCGGAGCGGTAACGCCCTGTACGGCGGCTATGTTTATGGTATGCGCGTCAGTCGACGGAAAGTCGGCGGTAATAATACCGGAATTGGCCTCGTTGTTGACCGATATAGCCCCATTGACTGTAAAGAAATTGGCCGCTATGCCTTGCAGGGTATAGCCGGATTTAGGCGTGAGCGTGATGGTTGCCGTGTATGCAGTCGCAGCGGCAAAAGTAGTCACGTCAATGTCAGCATACTGATTGGTATTCCATGCTACAGTTCCGCTGTACTGCTCGTTTTCGATAATAGTTGTAACTGGGGTTCCGTCTTTTACCGGGATGGTAATGCCCTGTATAGTGGCTATATTGATAACAGTGGGACCGCCGCCGCTTCCGCCACCACTAGCGCCGCCGCCACCACCGGTAAAGAAGCCGCCGCCACCGCTGCCGGTAGGGGATTCGCATCCTGTTATAGACAAGGTACCTAATACGATTGCCAGCGCAATACCGGCAAGCCCGATGAATACATTTTTCGCCCCGTGTGTGTCCTTCATGAAGAATCTCCCCTTTTTAATAGACCACTCTGAAAAAATCCAAAAATAATGCCTTAAATAGAATATTTATCCTTTTAATTTAGCGCTTATAGCATGATATTGTCAAGTAAAAATAACACTCGTTTGGCTGGTTGTATGGGGAAAATAAAGGCTATTAGCATAAAAAATGACCTTAAGGCAGACTTTTATCGGTAATATGAAGGAATTCCGCAAAAAAGAAGGTCTTTCCCAGATGAAATTGGCGGAATTATGTAATACGTCGCCTACGTATATCGGAGAAATAGAGGTCGGAAAGAAATTCCCCTCTATAGACATGATTGAAAAAATAGCCGCTATTTTAAGGATAAAGCCTTACCATTTTTTTATAGACCGCATGGAAGAAAACACCGATATAAATACCGAAAAAATCTTCCCCAAACTGCCGAAATCCATGCGAAACGAAATAAGAGCCAAATTGAACTTGGTAATGAATGATTCAATCGAAGAAATTCTGAACGAATATTAACGATTTACTATCATTGACCGGCTCATGTCGGTAAATTATAATAGAAGTATGTTGGACGACAGAAGAAGTCCACGGTACCGGACCATGGCCCACGCGCAGATTTCCCGCGCTCCGGAAAGTGAATGTTTACTCAGAAATATCAGTATTACCGGATGTTGTGTGGAATGTAACGATGCGGCGGACATACGGCCCAATGCCCCCTATCAACTGAAAATCAAGCCGGAAGGGAGTTCTCATATCGGCAGTTTTGAGCTTGAAGTGGAGTGCAAATGGGTGCGCAACGACCACTATACCGCTGAGTTGGGTTTCGCCATTACCGCTTCGCCCAAGGGCAGAAAATTTCAGCGTTATGTTGACTATCTGGCATATCGCCACTCACACAGTAGTTGACCGCTCTGTCTAAAAAGCATAAAATAGATCATTATAGGGAACATTAATGGAAGGTCAATTCCAGCTTAGTACGGTTCGTTATCAAAAAGACGCGTATATTACCATTGAAGGTAAACCAAATGCCGACCGCTTCTACATCATTCAACAGGGAAAGGTGGGAATCTCCAAAGAAGTCGTGGTAGCCAAAGAGGAGGGCAAAGTACTCAGTCCCGGAGACTTTTTTGGCGTTATTTCTACCATGTCGGGTCACAGTCATATTGAAAACGCCCAGGCTCTGACGGACGTTGTCCTGGTTACGGTTCTTAAGGAACAGTACGGGACTCTTATCCAGAAAAGCAGCCAGGTGGCGATGAAGATAATCATGCAGTTTTCCCGGCAGCTCAGGCACCTGAATGAGACCCTTGCGGGGATTACCCTGAAAAAAACTACCGAAATTAGTCCTGATTATCTTTTTGAAGTGGCGCGCTATTATTCCCGTCAAAAACAGTTTAGTAAGGCGCTGTACAGCTATACCCATTACCTCAAACATTGCCCGGAGGGGGAGAATGTAGACGCCGCCCAGCAGCGGATAGCGGAGCTTAAGGCCCAGGTAAAGGAACCAATCAAGGAATTCGGCCCCGGCGATGTCAACCGGACTTACCTCAAGGATTCCCTGTTTTTTATTGAGGGGGAGCCGGGGGATGAGATGTTTATCATCCAGAAGGGTTCGGTAAAAATTACCAAAGTCGTGGGCGATAACGAGGTGCTTTTGGCGGTACTCAAGGCCGGGGATATATTCGGGGAGATGGCCCTTCTGGAAAACAAGCCCCGGGGCGCTACGGCGGTGGCTTACGATGAAT
>Ga0268262_10001694_pt1 | contig 26784 bp, 26 predicted proteins | sample TergutNc150P3_FD_190354 | JGI IMG/M metagenome (GOLD analysis project Ga0268262, IMG submission 190354) | Nasutitermes corniger P3 segment gut microbial community from laboratory colony in Florida, USA - Nc150 P3 (SPAdes) (version 2) | ecosystem: Host-associated > Arthropoda: Insects >... | reverse complement strand
GGGAAGCTCGTACCATTCAAGAGCGGCTTTAAGAACTTTCATGTCAAAGGACGCATTGTGCGCCGCAAGCATGGTTTTTCCTATAAAGCCTTTTATTTCATTTTTCCAAAGATAACCAAAGTCGGGCGCGTCGCTTACGTCGTCTACCGTAAGACCGTGAATATCCGTGAAATCGGGGCGTATGTACAGTTTGGGCGGACGAATCAGCGAATAATAAGAGCCGATAGGCTCGTAGTTTCGGTACTTTACCAAACCGACGGAAACGGCGCTTTCGGGCGAATATGCGCCGGTCTCAAAGTCAATCGTTATAAAATCGTTCATGGTTAATTATATAACATATTGGTCTGTCATTGACTGCCAGACCGAAAAAAGAACAAAAAAAGGAACAAAAAGCGTATATGGCTTAAAAACAGGCAAAAATTCAACTTGCTTCTTTTTATCGAATTGTTTATATTCTATATATTATGGACAATCTAAGACAGCAGATAAAAGAACTGATAATCAACGCCTTGGAGCTTGAGGATATCAAACCTGAAAATATAGTAGATTCCGCGCCTCTTTTTGGGGATGGGTTGGGGCTTGATTCCATAGACGCACTTGAATTGGGAGTAGCGCTTAAAAAGAAATTCGGCGTAAAATTCTCCGCAGAAAACGCTGATAATAAAAAACATTTTGCGTCTGTGGACGCTTTGGCGGCGTATATTGAGTCTGAGGGGGGAGCAAAATGACCAAAGAAGAGATTTTACAGAAAATACAGGACATACTAACCGATGAATTTGAAATAGAAAAAAGCTCCATTGTTCCTGACGCAAGACTTTATCAGGATCTGGAATTGGATTCTATTGACGCCGTAGACCTTCTTGTAAAAATGAAGGGACTTATACCGGGAAAAATCGACCCTGAATCGTTCAAAAAAGCGGTAACTGTTCAGGATGTGGTAGATATACTTTATCCATTGATTCAAAAAAACTGATGGCTTCCAAGATTCGCGGAATTCCCAAATTTCTCTTTTTTATTGTTGCGGCGCTTTACCCGGCTCTGATTTTTTATTTTCTGGTAATCCGTAAAACTCCGTTAAGAATGTTCTCTCTCTTTGTTATAGGTTTTGCCCTTATTATCTTTATTACCGGAACATCAAGAAAAAAAGATAAAAAAGGGCTTTCTTTTTTTTGGAATTCCGCCTTGCTTCTGGCGCTTGGCGGACTATGTCTTATTGTTAATTCAGCCATTATCCTTAAACTCTACCCTCTTCTTATGAATATTTTACTCCTTATAACCTTTGGCGGCACTCTTTTCTCTCCCCCAAACATGATCTTCCGCTTTGCTGCAATGCAGGATAAGTCGATTCAGGGCTCCCTGAACGAAAAAAGAGTCGCCGCTTACTGCCGAAAAGTAACTTTTGTTTGGTGCGGTTTTTTTATTATTAACGGAAGCATTGCCGCATGGACTATTTTTTCCGGTTCCGACGCGCTTTGGTCTGTTTATAACGGCGGGATTTCCTATATACTGATAGGAACCCTCTTTGCGGGGGAATTTTTGGTGCGAAAAATGGTACAGAAAAATATGCCTCAAAGCTTTCCGCTTTCAGGCTTTAAAAATAATTCCCGTCCTCTGTCGGCAATCATGTGCTATGAAGGTATATGGAGCGATTCCGTTTACAAGACATGGGGCGATTTTCTTGACGGCGCCGCCGAATTGCGCCGTGTAATTAATTCGCAGAACAGCGATAAATGGCTTTTGCACTGCGAAGACTGCTGGTACTTCCTTTTAACCTTTACTGCCCTGCTCCAATGCAAAAAAGAAATTTTGTTAAGCGCAAATGTAAGCCCCGCCTATATCGAAGAAATCAGAAGCGGCGCGGCGCAGACAGCGGCTCCATTCCTTACCGACCAAGTTTTTCCTGAAGGACACTGTCCGCAAAACACTTTTCACATTCCTTCGCTTTTAAAAGATTTGAAAAAGACTGATAAAACGGAAGAAACGCCTGCAATTAACGCTGATGAAACTTCTATCATCATGTATACGTCGGGAAGCACGGGAAAACCCAAGGCGGTACAACAGAGGCTTACGGAATTTGAAGCGGACAACCGTTTTATAATTTCCAAATGGGGCGATGAATTTCTTAAACGTAAATTATGTTCTACTGTAAGCCAGCACCACATTTACGGAATTTTGTTTTCTATCTTTTTACCGTTTACTTTGGGAGTGCCTTTTAGAAGGAATCGAATAGAATTTCCCGAAGAGATGGAAAAATTATCCGATACGGAATATATAATCATTACCGTGCCGGCTTTTCTTAAACGCGCCGTAGAAATGGAAAATACGTCCGTGCTTAAATTAAAATCGCCGTGGATATTTACTTCGGGCGGCGCTCTTAAATTTGACACAGCGCAAAAGACAAACGAAATTTTCGGCTTTTGGCCTGTTGAAGTTTACGGCAGTACGGAAACATCGGGCATTGCGTGGCGGCAGTCAGTTAACGGTCAGGAGTGGACTGTCTTTGATAACGCTGATATCAGTCAAAATAAAGACGGTTGTTTAATTATCCGCTCGCCGTATATTAAAGACCCTGCGGGTTTTGAAACCGCCGACATGGTGGAAATATTAAAAGACGGACGCTTCTTGCTTAAAGGGCGCATTGACTCTGTTGTAAAAATAGAGGAAAAACGCATCTCTTTTACTGAAATAGAAAACCGTATTTTACAATCGGGTCTTGCATCCGACGTATGCGTTATCTTTCTGGAAGACAAACGTCAATATCTTGCCGCCGCAATTGTTTTTAACAGCAAAGGGAAGGAACGTTTTAACGGACTTGAAAAACACGAAATAAATAAATTTTGGAGAGAGTATCTTCTTCAATATTTTGAGAACATAGTTATCCCGAAAAAATGGCGTTATCCTGAAAATTTGCCCCTTGACGCACAGGGGAAGAAAAAGAAAGAAGATATTGAGTTTCTTTTTTCGGGCGAGAAAGAAATTACAAATAACACCGTGGTTGCGAGTGAAGGTTTTAATGCTTTGGAAAAAGAAAAAATTATCGAGAAAACTGAAAACTCGGTAATCATAGAATTTTCCATTCCCGGTACAAGTCCGTATTTTGACGGTCATTTTCCGGGATTCCCCATTCTTCCGGCGGTAGCGCAGACGGAATTGATTATTCGTTTTGCGGCGCGGTATTTTGGAACAACTATCAGTCCTTCACAAATCCGAAGAGTAAAATTTACAAATTTTATCAAACCTAACGCGCGTCTCTTGCTAAAATTAGAAAAAAAAGAAAAGTCCGTTTCTTTTAATATACGTTCTCCGGAAAATGATATTATCTATTCAACCGGAACAGTTATTCCGGAGGATAAATGAAACAAGGTTTTCTTATCCCCGTTTATAAACACGGTGCGACAGCTTGCTCTCTGGCTGAACGGCTTGCGTCTTCCGGTCTGCAGGTAATCATGGTAGATGACGGTAACGACGAAGAAACTAAAACGCTCCTTGCCGAATGCGCCGCTAGAACGCAAGGGGTTACTCTTGTAAGTTTGAAAAAAAACAGCGGCAAGGGAGGAGCCGTTATCGCAGGTTTTAAAAAAGCCGCGGAATTGGGTCTGACTCATGTACTGCAAATAGACGCCGACGGTCAGCATGACGAAGGAAAGACAGCGTTTTTTCTTGAAGAATCCGCCCGAAATCCTGACAGAGTAATCTGCGGATATCCCGAATTCGATAAAACTGCTCCCAAAGGCAGAGTAACAGGCCGGAAAATTTCCAATTTCTGGGCGGCTGTGGTTACACTCTCATCGGAATTAAAAGACGTTCTCTGCGGCTTTAGAATATATCCCGTGGAAGCGTCATTGCGCATAACACGGTCTCTTTTTTTAGACAAGCGCATGGGCTTTGATCCTGAAATTATGGTACGGCTTTACTGGAGTAAAGTGTTTCCCGTATTTTATCCGATAAAAGTAAGTTACCCCGCGGATGGAGTTTCCAATTTTCACATGGTTAAGGATAATATCCGCATAAGTTTTATGTTCAGCCGTTTATTTTTCGGTATGCTCCTGCGCTTGCCGGTGTTAATTGCCATAAAAATTAAACGCAGAAAAAAAACTATCAGGGAAATATAATAATGGAAAAAACGGAAGATGCCCCCCTGCATTGGTCACAGCATAAAGAAAAAGCCGCCGGGTATTGGCATGTAAAACTTCTGCTTGTTTTATTTAAACTGTTTCCGGTTGTTATTCTTCGCATTCTTGCGTTTCCTGTCGGTTTTTTTTATTTTCTTTTTTCAAAAAGGGGAAGAATGGAATCAAGGCGTTTTTTGCAAAAAGCCGCCCCATTTGTTGAACAAACAAAAACCGCAAAAAAATGCCGTTCTCCTTTTGGTCCCCTGCGGCATATTGTTTCCTTCTCTCTTACTTTGGTGGAAAAATTACAGTCATGGGGAGGCAAGTTTCAGTTTAAAAACATACATTTTCAGAATGATGATATTAATGAACTAATCCAAACTCTAGAAGACGGAAAGGGTATATTTTTAATTACTTCTCATTTGGGAAACATTGAACTTTTAAGAGGGCTTGCAAGTTTTAATCGGACAGCGGTATCGCGGAAAATACCAATGACCGCCGTTATTGACACAAAAGTCAACGAAAAATTTTCCCGTATGCTTAAAGAATTGAATCCTCAATCGGGTTTTGACATTATAAGCGCGAGTGAAATTGGTCCTCATACCGCAATCATACTTGAAGAACAGCTTGCAAACGGAACTATAGTAACGATTGCCGGGGACAGAACCGCCGCGAGTAGCCCCGCCAACGGGAAAAACTTTATGTTCCCATTCATGGGTGAGCCCGCGCCTTTTTCGCCGGGTATCTTTTATATGGCCGTTTTAATGAAAGCGCCTGTTTATTTTGTCTTTGCCCTTCGCCGCGGGGAGTTATCCATAAAACCGGAATATGATATGTATGTGCATAAAAGTACGCTGTCTTTTGAATGTTCCAAAAAGGAAAGGTTTACCCAAAGCTCCCTTCTTGCCCAATCTTTTGCGGAGTTGCTGGAAACCCACTGTAAACAAAACCCGTTTCAGTGGTATAATTTCTATGACTTCTGGTTAAAAGAGGCATGATAATGGAATCTAAAAAGAACAATGGTCCCTACAACCTTTATGCGGAAGAGGAATTTACCGTTGAATTTTATGACCTCGATCCTTTGCAGGTGGTATGGCACGGAAATTATATTAACTATTTTGAAATAGGCCGACGCGCGCTTTTGGAAAAAATCGGCTACAGTTATGACGAAATGGCAAAATCCGGCTATGCTTTTCCGGTAATTGAAGTTTCCGCAAAATATTTAAGCTCGCTCCGTTTCAGAGACAGGGCGAGAGTAAAAGCAATTCTTATGGAATACGAAAACCGTCTGTTGATACGTTATGAAATCCGCAATGTAAAAACAGGACAGATTACAACCAAAGGTTCCAGTACGCAAATGGCGTTTGATATTAAAAAGAACGATTCCTGTTTTGTGTGTCCGCAGATTTTAGTAGATAAAATTGAAGCTTTTATCGGAGAGAAAAAACAGTGAAGCGAATTACCGCTATAATAGCATTGTTTATTTGCGCCGCCGGAATTTGGGCGCAAAATTCGCAGGAAGAAATTTTCAGCCGCCCTCTTGAACCGCAAACCATGGACGCCTTTAAAACAACATGCTCGCGTATTGCCGAGCATGTTTTTGTATGCGGACAATTTGAACAGGAAAAAACCATAAAACATCTTAATCGATCTTTAAAATCATCGGGTAATTTTATTATCGCGATTGGATTAGGCATGGTATGGGATACGGTAAAACCTTATCCGTCTACGCTGACATTGGGAAAAGATTACATCATACAATCCAGACCGGGCAGAAAGAAAACCGTATTAAGCGCGCAAGGAAACGAAACGTTTCTCCGCATGGCGGAAGTAATCAGCGCGATATTTTCAGGCAACAGTCAAGAGCTTATGGATAATTTTAATGTTTATTATTACGGCAGCGCGGCTTCTTGGGAAATGGGTCTTAGTCCGAAGAATAACGCTATAGGCTCTTTTGCGGAAAAAATCACTATGAATGGCGATACTGCCATTAAATCAATAATGATATACGAGCAGAACGGCGATACTGTAAAGTATAATTTATCGAACCACAGCTATCCGGCGGAATTAAATGCTAATGAAAAATATTTTTTCACTTTGCCGTAATATACCGCCCTTGAGGCTGTGGCTTGCCGTCCACATAACCATTCCCCTGCTCCTCTTGCTCTCTGTTTTTTTTATCGGATCGTTACGCATAAACACCATGCTCTCTGATATGCTCCCGCGCTCCAACCAATCCAAGGCGGTAATGGAAGCGGATACGGTACTTACGGAAAAAATAGGACGGGAAATTCTTATCCTTTCAGCCGCGCCCGATTTTGAAAGCGCTAAAAAAGGCGCGCAAATGTTATACGCCAAATTTGATAATTCGCATGATTTTGAAAAAATTTCCCTGTACTTTGATTCAGACGTAATGTTAGAGTTCAGCCGTTATTTTTACAATTACCGTTTTGTTATCGCCGGAAAGGAAACGCTTAACTTACTGGAAAACGGCGGAGCGGAAGAAATAGCGCAAGACGCGCTTGCGTCCGCCTTCGGCTTCGTTAATTTTTTCCCGTTAGACAATATTGAAAAAGACCCGTTTCTTCTTGCGGAAAGGCGCATGGAAGAATATTTATCATCTTCCCTGCTTGCCGGCGGCAGTCTTAACATAAATGATGATGTTCTTGCCGCAAACAAGGACGGGATATGGTATGTATTACTCCGTTTAATTCTTGCTCCGCAGGCGGTTTCTCTGCAAGGGGGACAGAACGCTGTCGGAAAAATTTATGCCGCCGCGCCTGAGATAAAAAAATCAGTACCCGGGCTTGAATTTTATTTTTCAGGAATTCCTTTTCATAGTTACGAAAGCGCTTCGGGTGCGCAAAGGGAAATCTCGTTAATCGGTACAATTACGATTATCATAATATTAATTTTGTTTCTGTCCGTCTTTCGTTCCGTTTTACCCGTTCTTTCTTCTATCTTGGCGGCCGCAGTTTCATTAGGTATCGCCGCATCCGCCGCGCTTCTGGTTTTCAGGGAGATTCATATTATCACCTTTGTTTTCGGAACCACACTTATCGGAACCTGCGTAGATTATTCGGTTCACTTCTTTGCTCACTGGAAGGGGAATCCGTCCTTGAAAAACGGGGCGGAGATTCGTTCCCGTATTTCAAAAAGCGTTATCATGAGTTTTATTTCCACGGAAATTTGTTTTTGTGTTTTTCTGTTCGCCCCGTTCCCCATATTGAAACAATTTTCCGTCTTTTCCATGGCGGGACTGCTCAGCTCCTTTTTAACCTGTTTCTGTATCTACCCGCGCCTGAAAATACCGCAAGAAAACAAAAGACACTTTACGCTCTTTGAAAACAAAATTTATCTCCGCTTAAAAAAACTGTCTTTGCCAAGAATAACAAGACCCGCTCTTGCCGCCGCCCTCATTCTTATCGTCCTTGTGCTTCTTATTCTTAATTCTTCGTCGGTAAGAATAGAAAATAACCTTTCTTCTCTTTACACCATGTCCGCTCCCCTGCTGGAATCGGAAAAACGGGCGGCGCAGGTTTTGGATTACGGTTCTTCGGGTTGGTATTTTATTGTAGCGGGATCAACTGCCGAAGAAACTCTGCAAAACGAAGAAGCTCTTGTTGCTCGTTTGGAAAAAGAAATTCTCAGCGGAAATTTGGGGTCTTTTATTGGTACTTCTGTTTTTATTCCATCAATAAAAAAACAAAAAGAAACATACAACGCCATGAAAGCCCTGCTCCCCCTTGTTCCCGCTCAATTTGAATACCTTGGCTTTCCGCAAAATTACGCGAAAAATTTTGAAAAAGAATTCGCCTCTGTACAGTATTGCCTTCCTTCGGACGCAACCGCTATTTCCATTACCGATATTTCAAAGCTGTGGATAGGAGAAAAAAACGGAAATTATTATTCCTGCGTTCTGCCCCTCAAACCAAAAGACGAAGCGCTATTTAGAGCTATCGCCGAAGAATCAGATCATGTTTATTTTGTAAACAAAGCAAAAGATATCGGGCGCGATTTGGATACGCTTACCAAAACTATGCTCTTATTCTTCCTTGCCGCCTATATTGTTATATCCGTTGTAGTTTTTGCCGTTTATCCAAGGCGTGACAGCCTTAAAATTTGCACGATTCCGTTTTTGTTGGCTATAAGCGCCGCTGCCGTGCTGGCGGTTAATAAAATTCCACTGGGTTTTTTCTCAGCCGCGGCTCTTGTTCTGGTCTTTGGTTTGGGATTGGATTATATCTTCTATATGATAGGTAAAAAACAAGGAGAAGAGAAACCGCTTACCTCTCTTGCCGTAGTTTTATCGTTTTTAACTACCCTGCTTTCTTTCGGCGCTCTTGTTTTAAGCAGTTTTACCCCGACTCATATTTTCGGGTTGACAGTTTCAGCCGGATTAGGCGCAGCTTTTATATTCGCAATGCTTTTACAGTCTGGTAAAAATAATTCTTAATATTTTTAACCACGAACCTCACGAACACTCACGAACTTTTAGTACATATCTTGTCGTTGTTCGTATTGGTTCGTGTGGTTCGTGGTAAATTCTTTATAAATATCTAGTTTCAAGGAATCTTTTGAAAACCAGCGTATTTCAGGCTGTTCTTCTCCCCCTTCAATCGCTGTTGCGAGTATATAACGTTCATCAGCATTGCCTGTAAGCTCATAAAGACTGAATGAAATTGGAAAGGAACCGACAGCGCCGAATGTATATGTACCTTCGCCGGAAATAAAAGACGGCGCGTTTACCATATCAAAAACCGAAAGTCCTCGAATTTTTAAAAAACATTCTTTGAGCGTCCATATTTCATAAAAACGAATTTCGTCAAAATGTCCGCCGGATTCAATATAATCTCTTTCGGGGGCGGTAAAAAATTCTTCCGCTATTTCTTTTGCCCTTGCGCGATGCCGTATACGCTCAACGTCACAGCCTGTACGCAGGTTTTTACCCGTAACTAACGAAACCGCCGTCAAATTACCGGAGTGGGAAATACTAAAATCCGTATCATGATTTGGGAAAAAAGGCCGCCCCTGGGCTTCTCTGGCTATATCGTCCTCCGTAATGGGTCTGCCTTCGCACACGGATAATATACGCCGGGCTTCGGCGCTTAAAATTTTCTGCCGTTCGGCTCTATTCGTATCTTTTTGCCCGTTTGACAAAACCGATAAATTTATATAATATGACATATAATTTAACTATTGTAGCCGATTTTCAGCTCTGTTTCTACAATTATACTATGGAAGGCAATTTTGAGTAAAAAAAACATCTGGCTATCAGCTCCCGGGCTTATTTGCTGCGCCGGAAAAAACAGAAATGAATTATATGACTCATGCCTGAAAGGTTATCAAGGCGGAATTGCAATGCGTGAATTGCCCTGTAAAAACGGAAAATTCCCTGTCGGACAAATTTCCGGAGATTTGCCAAAAGTTGATTTTCCGCCTGACGCTTACGCGGGCGGAACCAGAATTATCCGCATTATCGATGCGGCTCTGGAACAGATACGTCCCGATATAGAAAAAGCCGTTGCCAAATACGGCGGGGAAAAAATAGGGGTTTGCCTCGGTACTTGCGATAACGGCAGCGAAGGTTCTATTTTGGCTCATCAAGCTTTGCTCGCGAAAGGCTCTTTTCCGCAAGACTACAGCCTGCGTTTCCAAAGCGCGTCTTTTCCCGCGGAATTTATTGCCCAAAAATTCGGAATTTCCGGTCCTGTGTTTACTTGCGCCACTGCGTGCGCATCAGGGGCAAGCGCCGTTATTCGCGGAGCTGAATTGATACGCTCCGGTTTGTGCGGTGCGGTTATAGCGGGGGGAGCGGACATTGTTTCGGATACTGTTCTCGCGGGATTTCATTCACTGGAAGCTATTTCAGACAGCCTGACAAACCCGTTCAGCAAGAACCGAAAGGGTATCAATCTTGGAGAAGGTGCGGCGTTTTTTCTGCTTGACTCCGAAGCGAATTCCGCAGTTGAGCTTTTAGGCGCGGGAGAAAGCTCCGACGCTTATCACATGACTGCGCCGGCAACGGACGGAGCGGGACCCGCAAAAGCAATGAGAGCCGCGCTGACAGACTCTGAGCTGGACGGCGGACAAATCGGCTATATCAACCTTCATGGCACAGGAACCGAATTAAACGACAAAGCCGAAGGTCTTGCAATGAAAGCGGTTTTTAACGATATACCCCCAATAAGTTCAACCAAACCTATCACAGGCCATACTTTGGGCGCGGCGGGAGCGTTGGAAGCGGCAATCTGCTGGATGGTATTGACCGAAAAAAGGGGACTTCCCGTACATTGTTGGGACGGCGTCATAGACGAGGAAATACCGGTTTCCCCGGCAAAAACGGACGGTCAAAAGACGCCTGCTGTATGTATGAGCAATAGTTTTGCTTTCGGCGGCTGTAATGTCAGCCTTGTTCTGGGGGTAAGGTAATTGTTAATAGAAAGAGAAGAACTGCAAACTATCATACCGCACAAGGGAAAGATGCTACTCCTTGACAGAATTATTGAGTATAATGATGATCATAGTATCATAGCGGAGTATGATATTACCGAGAATTGTATTTTTTATGATCCGGCTATAGACGGCGTGCCTGCATGGGCGGCTTTTGAATTTATGGCTCAGGCGATTTCCGCGCTTTCAGGGATAAGAAGCCGGGATAAAGGCGAAAAGCCCAAAATTGGGTTTATATTGAGTATACCGTCCATGCGAATGGAAATTCCGTTTTTTAAGAACGGCAGTTTGGTAAAAGTTCGCGTAAAAGAGACTGATTGTACTGATATGATCTATTCTTTTGACGGAGAAGCGTTTTTGGAAGACAAAAAAATTATGGAAGGAAGTTTGATGTGTGTTGAAGTCAGCGATGAACGATTTAATGAGATGGTCGGAGGAGTATATTTAAGGTGAACGAAGAAAAAAAAGTTCTTATAACCGGAGCAAGTAAAGGTATAGGCAGAGCTATCGCTCTTGCCGTATCCTCTGCCGGATATCAGGTAACAGCTCATTATCACAAAGGAAAAGAGGCCGCTGAAAATTTACAAAAAGAAATTCTTCAAAAAGGCGGAAACATAGAACTAATCCAATTTGACGTAAGCGACAGGGAAGAATGCAGGGAAAAACTGGAACAATGGTCGGAAAAAAACGGCGCTTTTTGGGGAATTATCAGCAACGCCGGAATCTCCGCCGACGATTCTTTCCCCGGCATGAGCGGAGAATACTGGGACAAAGTTCTTCGCACCGATCTTGATAGTTTTTATAATGTAATTCATCCGCTCATAATGCCGATATGCCGTAAAAAACAAGGACGCATCATTACCATTTCTTCGGTATCGGGAATCACCGGAAACCGCGGACAGGTAAATTACAGCGCCGCCAAAGCCGGTATAATCGGCGCGACAAAAGCTCTGGCGGTAGAGCTTGCAAGCCGTTCCATAACGGCAAACTGTATCGCGCCCGGTATTATTGAAACCGAAATGATTCGTGATGTGCCGATGGACATAGTTCTTCCGGCAATTCCAATGGGTCGTACCGGAAAACCTGAAGAAGTTGCGGCTCTGGCTGTGTTTCTTCTTTCAGAATCAGCTTCGTATATAACGCGTCAGGTAATTTCAGTTAACGGGGGAATGTTATGAAACCTTGTTTCATATTCGATATATACCGCGCGGCTTACAGCCGCGCTAAACAGAGGTTATTATGAAACGAGTGGTCATTACCGGCGGCTCTATAGTCAGCGCGTTGGGCAGCGAATGGACAGATATACTTGCAAAACTCAAAGAAAGAAAAAACTGCGTGTGCAGAATGGACGAGTGGGACAGATATACCCGAATGAATACAAGACTTGCGGCTCCGGTTGATTTTACCTTGCCCGATTATCCTCGCAAAAAAACCAGAGGACTCGGCAGAGTCGCTCAGCTTGCACTGGTTTCCGCGGAAAAAGCGCTTGCGCATGCCGGTATAAACGCGGAAGATCCTGAACTGAAAAACGGACGCTGCGGAGTTGCCTACGGGTCATCAATGGGCAGCGTTGACTCGCTCATGGACTTCTACAGCATGCTTGTTATGGATGATCTTTCCAAAATGAGCGCCACCACCTATATTAAATCCATGCCGCAAACCTGCGCCGCTAATATCGGCGTATTTTTCGGTCTGACAGGAAGAATTATTACAACTAACACGGCTTGTACATCAAGCAGTCAAGCTATCGGTTTTGCGTATGAGACCATACGAAACGGCATTCAAGACATTATGCTGGCGGGCGGCGCGGAAGAATTAAGTCCGGCGGATGCCGCTGTCTTTGACACTCTCTTTGCCGCAAGCTCCAAAAACGACACTCCGGGAAAAACTCCCGCCGCTTATGATAAAAACCGCGACGGTCTTGTTATCGGCGAAGGAGCAGGGACGCTGATTTTAGAAGAATACGAACACGCTGTAAAACGCGGCGCGAAAATAATTGCCGAGATTGTCGGATTCGGAACCAATACCGACGGCACACATATTACCCAACCTAACCGCAATACTATGGGAATTGCCATGAAACTTGCGTTGGAAAATGCGGAACTTAACCCATCAGCCGTCATTTATGTGAACACACACGGAACCTCTACAGATGCGGGCGATGTCGCCGAAAGTTGGGCTACCGCGGATGTCTTTCAAAGAGCCATTCCGGCAAGCACCTTGAAGAATTATATAGGACACACATTGGGAGCCTGCGGCGTTATTGAAGCGTGGATTTCCATTAACATGATGAAAGAAAAATGGTTCTGTCCCAACCTTAACCTTGAAGAGCTTGACCCGCGCTGCGGACCGCTCGATTATATCACGGGAGAGGGACGTAAGATTGACGGGGAATATATTATGTCAAATAATTTCGCCTTCGGCGGAATCAATACTTCTCTTATTTTCAGGAACTTGCTATGAGTAAAGAAATACTTGAAATCGGCAAAGACCGATTAACAATTGAAGCCCTTGTCTCCGCGGCAAAAAAACAAACGCAGGCGCGGCTTTGCCGAAGCGGCGAATTTGAGGCGAAAATCGAAAAAGGAGCCGCGCTTCTTGATTCGATGCTGGCAAAACACGGCGGAATCTACGGTGTTACCACAGGTTACGGCGATTCCTGCACCGAAACCGTAAAAGCGGAACAATACCGCGAACTGCCGATTAACTTAACCCGCTTCCACGGCTGCGGCATGGGAGATTATTTTGACGATGAAACAACCAGAGCGTTAATGATTGTAAGACTCAATACTCTGGCTATGGGATATTCAGGCGTCAGCATGGAGCTTCTGCGCTATATCGAATTCTTTATTGAGCACGACATTCTGCCGCTCGTTCCGCAGGAAGGATCTGTAGGCGCGTCAGGCGATCTCACTCCCCTTTCATACCTTGCGGGCGCGCTCATCGGGGAAAGACAAGTCCGCTATCAGGGCAAAGTCCGCCAAGCCGCCGAAGTGCTTGCGGAATTGGGAAAAACTCCCTATCAATTCCGTCCCAAAGAAGCCATCGCAATAATGAACGGAACCGCCGTAATGAACGCTGTCGCCGCCCTCGCTTTTTCCGACGCGGAATATATTGCTGATCTTGCGTGCCGTATAACAGCGATGAATTCAATCGCGATTAAGGGCAACGCTTATCACTTTAACAAACGTGTTTTTGAGTTAAAACCCCATTCGGGACAAGCCTTATCCGCGGAAAAAATACGCGTAAGTCTGCCGAAAGAAAACCAGGGCGCGCTTGCCGCTCCGGCAAGGATTCAAGACCCCTACTCTATTCGCTGCGCTCCCCATGTAATCGGTTTGTTCTACGATATGCGAGACACCCTTCGCAATTTTATCGAGACCGAGATGAACAGCGCCAACGATAATCCGCTCATTGATCCCGAAACACAATCGGTATACCACTGCGGACATTTTTACGGCGGTCACATCTGCTTTGCTATGGACTCGCTTAAAAATATCATCGCCAACATAGCTGATCTTTTGGATAGACAGCTTGCTTTGCTTGTTGATACCAAATACAACCGCGGGCTTCCGCCCAATCTTACCGGAACGAGCGGAGCCATTGCCATTAACCACGGTTTCAAAGCCGTGCAGATTGCGGTTTCAGCGTGGACTGCCGAAGCCCTGAAAAACACAATGCCCATGAGCGTATTCTCCCGTTCTACCGAATGTCATAACCAGGATAAGGTGAGCATGGGTACTATCGCCGCCCGCGACTGCGCAAGAATAAATAAACTAACGGCGCAGGTTACGTCCGCCCTGCTGTTAGCCTCTTTTCAAGCTATAGATCTGCGGCTGAAAAAAGGCGAGCTAAAACCCGGCGATTTGGGACAGGCGGAAAAAACGTATAACGAAATAGCCGCTTTTTTCAAACCGCTTGCAGACGATCGCCCGTTAGAAGACGATCTGCGTAAGACGTTAAAATTAATAGAGGAACGGCATTTTTGCCTAAGCTGATGAAATTAAAACTGATTTATCCCAAGTGGAACAAACTTCCCGGACAGACTACTTTTAATCTGCCGCCGCACGGCCCTGTGGTATTTGCCGCCGCCCTTCCCGATTATGTTGATGTAAATTTTACCGATGAAAATGTTCAAACTCTTAATTTTGATGAAGACTGCGATCTTGTCGCGATCTCAATGATGTTAAGTACGCAAGTAAAGCGCGGATGGGCTATCGCGGACGAATACCGCCGCAGAGGCAAGCAGGTTATTTTCGGCGGCATTTCCACTATGCTGCACGCCGAGGAAACCATTCAGCACGCTGACTCGGTATTTTTGGGCGAAGCGGAAACCCGTATGGAGCAGGTTATCGCAGACTGGAAAGAAGGTAAATTGCAGAAGGTATACAACTTTATGCCGCAACAGCCGCCGATTGGCTCAGTAGGACCTGCTAGGCGTGATTTGTACCAAAAGGAATTGTACAACCACAAAGGCGTTCAAATGGTAGACCTCTTTCACGCGTCGCGCGGCTGCCGCTTCAGCTGTTACCCCTGCGCGGTTTCCTATCTCGGCGGACGATCATTTCGTCCGCGTCCGTTGGACAAAGTAATTGAAGAATTGGCGGGTATAGAAAATAACCGTCTCTTTGTCGTAGACAACTCTCTTGCGCAAGACAAAGAATGGGAAATGGAGCTATTCCGCGAAATGATACCGCTAAAAAAGAAATGGATCAGCCACACCATAGAAGACGATCCAAAAGTGCTGGAACTTGCCGCGCAAGCCGGCGCGTGGTATGTGTATCAGGCTGTTTATGACACTTCGGATTACATAAAGGAACGAGTTAAACGCTATCACGACTATGGTATCGGCGTAGAGGGCACTATTCTTTTGGGATTGGATAATCAAACTGAAGACGATTGCAAACGGCTTATCGACTTCCTATTGGAAATAAATCTTGATCTTGCGGAGTTTACGGTAATGACTCCTTTCCCCCATACCAAAGCATGGGACGACTTGGCGCGGCAGGGACGTATTTTTGATCATGATTGGGATCATTTTAATGCAGGTCAGGTGGTCTTTACCCCTAAACAAATGAGCGCCGAACGCCTGCAAGAACTTTACAATTACGCGTGGGAAACTTTTTATAAAGATGAGACTCAGGAAGAAAAAATGTTTCATCTGCTTTACACGGTAGTAAACCGTGAAATGGAAGACGGAACTTACCGCCCGCGCAACCGCAAGTTGATTCATAAATCATTCGGAAAAGACGTTGTGCGGGGCATTGGGGCAAGTTAAAAAATGCGCGTACCGGAAAAATACTACGATGAGGTTTTCGATTTTAAGGGACAATGGGATATGCCTTCCCGCTGCGGTCTTAAAATTATTAAAAAAGAAAAAACCGTTGTGATTGTTACGGAGCTTTATCAGGATAATCCGGGAACATCGATTACCGCCGCAGGAAAAAGTCTAGCGGAACAGATTTGCGCAAGCAAGGGACTGAACCTCAGCGAAATCATGTACCTTGAGTGCAATCCCGATACCGGTTCAAAACTTTCATTTTACGATGAGGAATTTTTTGAGGTTAATTTTGAAGGCGGAGGGGAACCTGCCTACAGGCAGCTTGCCGCCGATGAAGTTATAAATCTGCTTTCCAAAGCGGGGTAACTGAATCGACTAAATCCTGTACTGTGCAGGCGTCTTTAAACAGGGTGGGATCTATTTTCGTCCCGATATAATCGCTTAATCCGAGCATAAGATCAACAATATCCAGCGAATCCAATTGAAGGTCGTTACTCAAGTGTTTCTCAAGACTGATTGAATCAGCGTCGAGCTTAAATTCGGAGACCATTATTCCTTTTATTTTTTCATAAATAGCGTCTTTGTTCAAAAAAACCTCATTCTGATAATACAATATTGCCCGAATATCGTTTTTTGTCAATTACCGATAACGGTTAAAATATCAGGGTTATTAAAAACAAAGCCTTTCTCTAAAAGGATTGTTATTATTTCTTCCACAGTATCGGGAATCCATGAGCGGTTAAAAACCCCTTCGGGAGCCTTCGCAATCTGCGCTTCCGCCTGAACATAGGAATCCCTGGCATCATGGAGCAGAATAATTCCCCCGCGCTGTTTTTCAACTTTTTCTATAATCTGCTTTACAACCTTATCCCGCTTTGTTCCGTCAAGAACAGCGTCATATACCCTGATATTGCTTGGAACCAATATATAACCTTCATCGCGAATGATTTTTTCCTGCGCTGAGTTGTAAAAGCCGCCCTGAGGACGGTACAGCTTGGGGTTCATATCGCGTCCCATAGCTTTAGAAATCGCCGCTTCTCCGCTGAGCAGATTATTACGGAATTCATCGGGTTTCATCTTACTTGCCCATTTTTCGGAATATCCGTGATTAACAATACAATGCCCCTCATCATACATACGTTTAACCATACTCGGAGCGCGCTGTGCATTTTCGCCTAACAAACAAAAGACGGCTTTAATTTGATATTTTTTAAGCGTGTCAAGCAATCGGGCGGTTGTATCGTCCAGCGCGTTAGGTCCGTCGTCAAAACTTAAGTAAACTGCAGAGGGAGGAATGTTAAGCTCCGCCCTGCTGTGATTTATACTCATACATGAGGCGAAAAGCAGAAGGGAAAATGTTATTAACGCCGCAAATTTAATTTTCATCATCTTTTTCTACTGCGCTTACAGCCGACGCTTCTTTCTGCGGGAACAGAAAAGCCGCTATCTCTCTGGTAATCGCCCTTACCGCTTTCGGCGTTGGGAGATCTCGGTATTTTTCAGGGTTAATTTCCGGTCCCATACTGATATCATAAATATAGCGCTCGCGAGGGTTAAAACCGGTCCAAGGATCTTTTTTACCAAGACCGTATTTATCCGTACCGCCTATATGTACCGGAACAATATTACAGCCTGAATACAAAGAAACTCTGGCGGCTCCCTTTTTTATAATTACTTTACCTTTTCTTGGAGTTCTGGTTCCTTCCGGAAAAATTATTAAGCTGTTTCCAAGTTTTAATGATTCGGTACAAGCCTGTAAAATATTATCAAGATCAAGGGAATTTAGTATATAGAGTTTACGAACTACTCCTTTTACAATAAAATTACGGTTTAAATGCATATTCACAATACAGTCGGCGTTTGGAATAAGCGATATAAGCATAACCACGTCAAGAATAGACGGATGATTTGCAACTACTATCTTTGATGAAAGATGCCGATATTTTCCCTTGTCATCTGTTTCCAGATTCAGTCCGCCCAAGAAATGCATAATTAAAACAAAAAATCTAAAAGAAGCTGAAACAAAACGCCTTGCGTATTTTTTAAACCGCTCTTTTGGATGAAACACAATACACATTATAGGAAAAACAATTGTCACCAGAATCAAAGTGCTTAAGCCGAAGAAAAAAAACGAAAACCATTTTACAAACACACGGTAAGCATAGAGGGGCTTGTTTGTGATTGAAGGCAGATCAGGGGGCAACATACATTCCTCCGCAAAGAAGGAGCTGTCTGAGAAAATCAAGCGGGCGGTCTGAAAAATCCTCTCCTTCCTTAATTGACGAAAGAGGAACGGATAAGGATTTATTTTCTTTTGTTAAAAGAAATGCAAAAGCTATCGCGGGGGAACATTCATCGCGTCCGTATTCAGCCGGCGCTTGTTCATCGGCATAGACAAAAATAAGTTCATTTTGTTTTTCACAAACAAACGACGCTGACGCCGCCTCAAGAGCTGTTGCAAAAGAATTATTTCCCGGGTAAAGCGCCGAGTATCCGCCCTTTAGTCCAAGCGCAATGGAAGCCAACGCCGCCGGCGCGTTAAAAACCGAAAGCGAGAAAGCCGCAGGAGACAGAGATTTTTCTTCTATCAACATCTTGTTAATTTGATACTGCCGTGAAATTTCGCCCCTGAATGAAACAAAAAACATTTTTGTATCTTCTCCCACGGGCAATAAATCATGAACAACCTGTACTGTCATTTTTGAAATTTGACTCAAGCGTCTTCGGAACAGAGAATCGGTAAAAGCAATAGCGGGCGACTGTGTCCCCGAAGCTATTTCCCGCTTACACTGCGCCCATTGCTTCCACTCATCTTGGTTCTCCACTCCGGGAGCCCACGCGCAAAGACGGTTAATGTAAAGCGGACTCACATTTTTCTCCTACAGCAAAGAAGCGAATAATCATTGGAACCAAGATTATGCCGCGCATCAACAATGTCAAAGCCCGCTTTTTCCACAGCCTGCGCAAGCTCTTCGCAGCGGTACATTTTACTGTTTCCGTTCGCCATACTTGTAAAATAAAGAGATGTAGCTTGAAGCGAAAAGGAAGCTGCTTCAAAACGCTGCTTGTCCCAAAATGGTTCAAGGATATAAATATTTGTATTTGCTCCCGCCGCGTTATGCGCTTTTTTCATAATCATGGTAATTTCGTCAAGCGAAAAACAGTCAAGAAATTGGCTCATCCAAATTATATCGGCGCCGGAAGGAATAATTGATTTACTGTCCAAGACATTGCAAGCTTGGGTTTTTATTCTATCCGAAAAACCGGCTTGCGCTATTTTTTGTTCCGCCACACGAGTCTGCCCGGGAAGGTCTACAATGGTTACATCCACATTGGGATCATGGCGGCAGCAGCAGATAGCCCACTTGGCGGTATTCCCGCCTATGTCGATGATTTTTTTCGGTTTATGGGAAAAAACAATGGGTATGGCTTCTTCAAAAACTATGTCAGAATAAAAATGATCAAAGGCAAACCAACTCTCCTTTACCTTTTCAGGCAAAACAGAAAGAACCTCATAAATGGTTTTCCCTTCATGACCGAAGACCTCAAGCCCCAGAGGCTTTCCCTCCTCTATTGAGCGTTTAAGTTCAAACGCCCCCTTATAACATACGTCATTAGTAAAGTTAAAATTCACCTTGGTCATCTCATCTTCCAGCAGAAACCAGCCTGTCTTTCCAAGAACAAAACGAGCCTCGCCGCTTTCAGAAAGGAGCTTTATCAGGTTCATACCCAAAGCAATCTCAAAAAGGACTTTTACGCCGTAAAGGGAAATTCCCGCCTTTTCCGACGCTTTTTCGGCGGTAATCCCCTCTTCGCCCGAATCGGAAACCGCTTTTAAAAGCCCCAATTCCAAAAGAGCCCTTACCGCCTGAAAAGTAAGGGGGGCAAAGGCTATTTTTTGGGCTTCAAATTTAGCGTCAATGGCTTTTATGCTATCTTTTGTGTAGGTTTTTGGCGTATATTCCGATTTATTCATTATTATATGTAAAATATAGCAATAATCAGCATGTCTGTCAAATGACCCAATATCGGCTTTTTCCGTCAACATGATTTTTTCAAGCTATTCCTAAATTCGCAAATATATATTATAATTAAGTATCAGGAGCGATATAAAATGCCAAAATGTAAATTTTTAATTGCCGCTATTATTTTTTCCCTAACCGCTGTTTTGGGTTATTCTCAGGTTAACAAGGATGAATTACAGGACTTACCGCCTGTTGTCTTCATTAACTATGAGGGACCGCATGCCGTTTTGGATACAAGAGAGCAAATCCGTCAGATAGGCGCGGGTTTGGGACGGCAAATTAACGGTGCAACTCAGGTTGGAACATTAAACAGATATTTTGTAATTCATTGTGTATCGGGACCGGAAGGAAACAAAATTGATTCCGATATTATGGGTCTTGGAGTTGATACAGGCGTAGACCATATAAGAAACTTACGCGTTATTATTCAGGGCTATCTGCAAACCGCCTACAATTATTCCGACAAAGACGCGGCGTTGTTGGCCGAATACATAACCATTTACAACGCCGTATACCGAGGCAACTGGGATTATTTTACAAGCCGATATAAAACTCTGGTTATCAGCAATCTTACAAAAGATAAAGCGGGGCTTTCTCTCCGTTATGACGAATGGCCGGGCAGAACTTTATTGGTTATTCCTTTGGGAATAGGCGGTTTAAGCTCTATCGATACAAGCACAATTACCGACAAAAAAGTCATTGAGGAAATGAGAAAAGATGATGATCAGGGGCTTCCTCAGCGCCGCGATATGGTTAACCTGATAGAACGCGAGGCCGATAAAGCAGAGCAACAGGCAAAGACTCAACGCGAAGAAATTAAACAAGAAGAAAAACAAATAGCGCAAGACAGACAGCAAGTACAGCAAGATCAAGAACAGGGAAAAATTACTCCTGAACAAGCAAAACAAGCTAATGAAGATTTAGACAAGAGACAAGACGCCGTTGATCAGAAAAAAGAGGACACTCAAAAGCTTGAAGATTTTGCAGATAAGAAAACTGCAGAAGCTCAGCAACAGCGGCAGGACATCGCTCAAGATCAGCAAAATGCCATTGCGCAAGATGCAAACGGCGTTTACGGCGTAACAATAGAAAAAACAGCTCCTACTCAGATGGGACGCATTGTCCGCCTTAATCCGGCTGACGGAAAAGAAATAAAAAGATCGCCTCTTGATTCAGTCCATTCAAGAACGGTTACATTTGTCGGCGGAAGAATTATTGCCATTGCGGGCGAGCATAAAGGACAGGGAGCGGTAAGGATTATCGAGATAAATCCGACAAGTCTTGAAATGGCAAGGCAGGGCAACGATGATATAAAAGTCGGAAGCCTGTTATGGGTAAACGGAAACGATATTTACGCGATAACAATCGACAACGCGAAAAACAAATGCTTTGTTGGACGCTTTAATACAAACCTTGAATTACAGGCTAAATCAACTGCTAACGTACATCCTGACGCTTCTGTAACAATACAGCAGGGCAAGGTATTAACTCAGCGCGAAGACGGCTCGGCATTACTGCTTGATACGGCGGATTTATCCGGTAAATAATTAATTGCCGTAGATGTGCGAAAAGCCGTGGAGTAAGTCCACGGCTTTTTCTTTACAGCCGCCGCAGACTGTTCCGATTTTTGTCGCCTGCTGAAGCTGTTCCCAGTTTCTCGCTCCGTTATGAAAAGCGTTTTCTATGTCTTTATCGGTAATTCCCACACAATGACAGATAACAACAGTCTCTTCCACAAAAAGCCCTGGACGTCCTGTCTTTGCAAGATAATCGTCTATCGCCGCCCGAAGAGCTTTATCGCCTAACACGGAGCAGTGTATTTTAAAACTCGGAAGCCCGCCCAGTTTGGCTACAAGGTCTTCGGGCTTAATTTTATAAGCGTCTTCCAGCTTCATTCCCTTTATGGTCTCGGAGAGCATACTTGTAGAAGCAATGGCGCTTGCGCAGCCGTATGTTTTCCAGCGCACGTCCGTTATAACATCGTCTTTAATTTTTAAGAGCATCAGCATTTGATCGCCGCATTTTATGTTTCCCGTCTGTCCTTTTGCGTCGGGGGCGAAAACAGCCTCGTCTTCCAAAAGCACATTACGGGGATTTGTAAAATGTTCTTTAACCGTATCAGAGTATAACCAGTCTGACATATTTCTCCTTTCGCCTATGCGTCCGCCAAAGTTGACATTGCCCGCAGACGGGCGATAATAGGCGGCAGCACTTCTATTATATAATCAATATCGCTTTCTGTAATACCCCACCCAAGGCTGAAACGAATCGAGCCGTGCGCAAGTTCGGGGCCGACTCCTGTAGCGAGAAGCACATGCGAAGGCTCAAGGCTTCCCGATGCGCAGGCCGACCCTGTAGACGCTTCAATTCCCTGCATATCCATGGAAAGCAGTATGGACTCCCCTTCCGCTCCGGGAAAAGAAACATTCAGGGTATTAGGAAGCACGTCCGTTTGATGACCGTTTATTTTTATGTTCGGGATTTTTTCCGTAAGCCCCTGCCGCAATTTATCACGCAGTACCGATATTTTTTTTCCGTATCCGTCAACTTCGCCGGCGGCAAGTTCCGCCGCTTTTCCAAAGCCGAGTATCCCGATATTGTTGTAAGTTCCCGCCCTTAAACCGTCCTCCTGATGACCGCCGTGTACTAGCGGAGACAGCGGAGCGCCTTTTCTTATATATAACGCTCCTACTCCTTTGGGACCGTAAATTTTATGCGCCGACATTGTAAGATAATCTACTCCAAGTTCTTCAACATTTATCGGGATTTTTCCTACCGCCTGCACTGCGTCCGTGTGCATATACGCGCCCGCTTTTTTTACAAGGGCGGTAATTTCTTTAATATCCTGTACAGTGCCGATTTCATTGTTAGCCGCCATTACAGATACAAACAATGTTTTATCGTTAAGCGTTTTTTCAAGCTCGCTCATTTTTAGTTTTCCGTATTCGTCAACAGGCAGAATGGTAACTTTATACCCCAAGTTTTGTAAAAAAGCGGCGGAATTCATTACGCACGGATGTTCTATAGCCGTAGTAATAAATTCATTACGGTTATTTGAGGCATGCGTATCGATTAATTGCCGCATTGTTTGAAAGACGGTATTGTTGGACTCCGAACCGCCCGATGTAAAAACTATTGTTCCGCCCTTTGCTCCTATAAGATTTTTTACGGCGTCTCTTGCCTGCTCTACTCTTTTTTGAGCCAGTCTCCCCGAAGCATGCATACTGGAAGCGTTGCCGAATATTTCCAAGTCGTCAGTAATTTCAATCTTTACTTCCTGCCTTAAAGGAGTTGTGGCGTTGTAATCAATATATACCTTTTTCATTTTTTCTCTTTTAATTCCTTCTTTACTTCGTCAAGACGCTTGCTTAAAGTGGCGATTGTACGCTCCAGTCTTGTTTTCTCTTTCTCTAATAATACAACAGGATCATCGTCTTTGTCTTTGTTACGCACTTGAATTTTAACGCTGTCGGGGCTTTTGCCTTTTATAAGGGCGCTTTCCGCCGCTTTTCGTTCTTTGCCGTCCCGAATACCGGCAAGAAAGCGCATATTATCCGCTCCTACTTCGGGGGCAATGTCAAACTCGAACATTTTTATCGCCGTGTTGGCGGCGGTTCTGGGGATACGCAGCATCCTGTCAACATAGTCCTCAAAGCGCACGCCTATATCCGTGCAAAGATTATGGGCTTTTATCAAATGTTTTCCCATTTCTTTTACAAGTTCCCCGTTGTTCTTTAAGTATTTTTCACGGATAACTTCCGTCAATTTTAACAATTCAGGCGAAGCGGAAAAAACATCGCTGTAGATTTTTTTCTTTTCCGCTTTTTCAAGGAGCGCGTGAAAAATCGCCCAAAACTCGGTGTTATGCGCCCTCGCCGACAGCGTGCCTCCCCGCGAGCAGGCGTGCAGATGATGAGCGTATTCATGTATTGCCGTATAGAGCAGTAAATTCTGTCCTGTGTCATCGGGTTGGAAATTACGATTATGAATTATTATTTCTCTTGAGGCGGGCTTGTAAAGACCGTTTACCTTACTGCTTTTCTTGCCGGAATAAATAAGGGAGAACTCAAGCGGCGCGTCTTCTATCGATAACAGTTTTTGTTTTACAGCGTCCTGATTCATAAACCCCTTTCCTCTATTTTTTCCATCGCAAGCGCCGCAGCCGCTACGCAAGCCGTCTCAGTACGCATAGCGCGGGTTCCGATAGACAACCGTAAAAACCCGGATTTTTCAAATAAGTCGCGTTCCCTGTCCGACCATCCTCTTTCAGGACCTACGGCGACAACTATCGGTCTGCTTGTTACGGTAAGATGAAAAAAAGAACCTTCCGCGCGGACATTATCAGCCGCAATCAACATAGGGAGACGCATATTATCGGTTTCTCTCCAGGGGCTTTCATTAAGCCATGAGTCAAGATTTTCAAATACATTGATTGCGGGTATTATGGTATCACGAGCCTGTACTGCGCCCTCGATAAGAGCGGCTTGAGACCCCCCATCCATCAATAATTTTGTGTCGCGGTAGCTTTTTTCTCCCATGTCGGTCGCAACAAGATCGATGGCGGTTACTCCGAAATTGGAAAGGTCTCGAAAAACACGGCGAAGCTGTATAGGGCGGGCGAAAGCGACTGCCATCCTTAACCGCAGGCGAGGGGCGGGCGGCTCCGCGGCGTTTACGGTAACAAAAATAGAACCGTCAAAATTGATTCTTTCGATCTTGCCAGTGCCTTTAAGCCCGCCGAGGATACCGGCTTCAAATTCGTCGCCGGCTTTTTTATGTAAAACTTTTAAAAGATGAATTGTCCGCTCATCCCGTCTGGGAAGATTATGCCCCAATTCATGTTCTTCAAATAGAATAATATTCACAGTTAGAGTATATCAAAAAATCAATAAAAAGGAGATACCCCCGCGGCGGCTGCCGCAAGGGTATATATTTATGGTTTGGGTATTAATTCTATGCTCTTTATCTCATAAACAAAAGCATTAGCGTTGGGGAATCCAAACCCTATTTCTATTAACCCGTTAGCATCAGCGGCAAGTGAGCCTGAGAGTGGTACTGTTATATCCTTAAAAGATGTTGTTAACGAGGAACCTATACTACCAAGTTGTGTACCGGTAGTAGCGCCAGCCCATGCCCTAAAATCTTTATAGGTGTAATCCCCGCTCACTCCTCGTATGTTTACTTTAATACCGGAATAGTTAGAAATATTTCCTCCCGCTCCAACATTAAAAGACAATACAAACGACACAGTTGAAGAAGTGGTGTTTTTTTCTACTACTAAAACTCCTCCGGTTATTGTCGCAGTTATACCGCTTCCGCTATATTTCGGGTAACCTGCAAGGAAGGTATCTGTTGCGAAATTATAACTTGTCCCTGTTCCGCCTCCTTGCGGACTTTCTTTTACCGTGATAACAAGACTGCTAGTTGCCCCCGCATTGAATGTGAAGACAAGCGTCGTTGTGCCGATAGCTTGCGCCGCCAAGTATTCTTTCTTAATTGTTACTGTGCTGCCGCTTGCGGTATAGTTAGTGCCGCTTGTAAGCGTTGTTGCGCCATTACTGATACTTGTTAAAGAATTCCCATTAAGCGTCATAGTTACAGCAATGTCGGCTTGCAGGTCTGACCTTTTATCGAACGTCGCAGTTGTGGGGCTGATACTGGAGTTGGATGTGTCCACAACCGTGATAACAAGATTTTGAGTTGCCCCGGCGCTGAATGCGAATGTAAGCGTCGTTGTTCCTTCAGGCTGCTTTGCCAGGTATTCTTTCTTTATCGTATACGTTGTACCGCTCACTGAGTAGTCAGTGCCGCTCGTAAGGGCTGTAGAACCGTTTTTGATACTTGAGAATGTATTCCCATTAAGCGTCACTGCTACGGCGATGTCTTTATAGTTCGCCGCACTTGTTTTTTTATCAAACGTAGCGGTTGTCGGGGTAATACTGGAACTGTTGACGGGTGTAGTATTAGTAGAAAGATACGCTTTAAAGTTACCGCTTAGGTGCAGCATACACATCATATACAGACATCCGTCATAGTAACGGTATTTACCTGTTGTCATTGGAATATTCCAGAAGTCTTCGATAAATTTCCACGCATTCACATTTGTCGCCGCAAGTGAGGCAACCGCGTTACAGCCAACAAGACCCGGCGAATGATCACCTTCAATCACAGTTCCGTTTAATTGCCACTGGTTTTTATATGTAGTGACTCCTTTACTGACAAAGAACGCCTGAATTCTATCGGCAAATGTTTTTTGCCATGAATCCGCCGCCCACCACGCGTAATCCATACCGATATTCATCGCGATACGCCACGCGTCAAAACGGAAATCCGCATGGTTTCCGCCTGTAGGCGCTCCGCTAAACTCAGCGTAATCCGGTCCAAGTCCCGTTGTGGAATTTGTTGTTTTAGGGAAGAAAGCCCGGCTTGTTGCGGCGGCAGTTCTATAAAATTCATAGTCTGTTTTTAATTCAGCCAAACTGCTCCAAATGCCGGATAAATTATTATTTTTGTAATCATTTTCCAATTCTAACGCCCAGACCTCATAAAACGCCGGTAAATGGTATGAAGGGTCTGTATGTTTGGCTGAGTTTCCATACGGAACAAATACAACTTGTTTTTCTGTCAGGTCAAACATTGTGGGAGCACTATAAGGGTCAACACTCCCATTCGGTGTACGGTGGACCATATCATAGAGAACTTGCCTTGCCCACTTTCCGTAATTAAAATCGCCTGTTCCGTCTCCCCAGCGGGCGGACGCGAATAACAACGCTGTTACAAAATATTCTTCACCGTCAGGGGCGGGATTCACATCTTTTTTACTGCCGTCTGTACCGCATTGCCATGAAAAATATCCACGCGCATTCTTTCCGCCGGCTGTTGTATTGTACATATTTGTCTTTGCCCATTTCCA
>Ga0268262_10001693_pt1 | contig 26795 bp, 21 predicted proteins | sample TergutNc150P3_FD_190354 | JGI IMG/M metagenome (GOLD analysis project Ga0268262, IMG submission 190354) | Nasutitermes corniger P3 segment gut microbial community from laboratory colony in Florida, USA - Nc150 P3 (SPAdes) (version 2) | ecosystem: Host-associated > Arthropoda: Insects >... | reverse complement strand
CCCAAACTGAACAAGGTATTTGCCACTGTTAGCTTCGATGTTTTCATCCTTAACCTCAATTACATACTCGCCGTCGCTCTTGGGGCGGCGCATTAGCTCAAGGGCGGCTTTAACGTTTACCACCCTTGTCATGTCTCTGGGATTGATCTTCTGTTCCAAAGACCACGCCTCTCCCGTAAAATCCGCGGCGTCAAGAAACGAGGGCATCATCCACTTGAAATTCTCAAATTGGGCTGAAAGGCCGCTTATTATGCCGAGCGCGCCGTAAAGACCTTTTTTGTCGGTAAAGGCAAGTTCCGTTACCGACATATTGTGATCGCCTTCTTCCATGATGTCCTTGTACTGAATGTAGCTGCGTGCGGCGCCGTTTTCGTCCTTCCATAAATACAGGTATGTGCCGGAAGTATACGGGTCTTCTCTTGTAAAACGTTTCCACGCGCGGTTGTCCGGCCAATAATCCCTGTGTATCCCGTGGTTGATGTTCGATATATACGCCGAATGAACCTGCGCAAGATCGGAAGTGTCGTTCCCCGGAAGAATATGAATGAATTGCCCTGTCGCTTTTATTTCCGATAAATCCCCTGTCGGGATAAGTATATTTTTTCTGGCGCAAGCGATTTCATAGCCGAACTTGCGGTAGAAATCATGGGAAAAAGGGCAAAGATTGGAAAAAACCACTCCGTTTTCGCGGGCTTGCGGCAGCAGTTTTTCAAAAATATGCCGTATATGGCCGCCTTTGCGCGCCTCAGGCAAAGTTCCCACCCCGCTTATTCCGGACATTTTTACGCTGTTTCCGTCAAAGCGCATAAGGTAATCGACCTCGAACATTCCGGCGAGAAGTTTTGTTTTTTCAAAAACGCCCCATGCCCAATCGGCAGGATGATCCAGCGGGTCTGTCTTTTGACTTTCTTCGGTTGAATAATCCCTGCGCTGGTTGTAAACGACAGTGTGTATTTTTTTAAGCTGGATTATTTCATCCGCCGCCAGTTTTCTGATTTCCGCCATGTTTCTCCAAAATATACCTGCTCATTCTATAACCGGTTTTATCTAATGTCAAACAAATTGAGGCTGATGTATAGACTAACTTGTTATTTTTATGTTAAGATTAAATTAATGGCAAGTTCAAAGACTTTTCAGGTTGATCAAAAGGTTGTTTACCCTAGCCAGGGCGTTGGGGTAATTAAATCCATCGTTCAAAAGAAATTTAAAGATTCAAAAATTCCCTATTATGTTATCTATCTTGAAGTTACCGATATGACAATAATGGTTCCGGTTGACAAGGCTATAGGGCTTGGTATCCGTTCCACTGTTTCAAGGGACGAGGCGACAAAGGCTCTTGAATCCATCAAGGATGAATACGAGCCTATTCCTTCGGACTGGAAAATGCGTTATCAGATGAATCTGGATCTTCTTAAAAAAGGAAGTATCAGGGACATAGCGAGTATTGTGCGTTCCCTGTATCACAGAAGCAAGGTAAAAGAATTGCCCATCCTTGAGCGCAAACTTTACGATTCCGCTTTAAGGCTGCTTGTGGACGAAGCGTCAATTTCGCTGAAAAAAACCAAGGAAGAAATTGAGCAGATGATTTTTTCCCGGTTGGAACTTGAATAATCATGGAAGCAGCGGCTGTTATCTGCGCTGCGGGCGCGTCCGCTCGAATGGGCGGTGTTAAAAAAGAGTACCAAAAATTGGCGTCAGGCAATACCGTCCTGGGTTCGGCGGTTCTCGCTTTTTCTTCTGTCCCGTCGATAGAAGTAATAGTAATCGCCGTCTGCGCTGATACTCAGGATACAGCCCGCGCTTCCCTTGCGCCTGAAACTTTGTCCGCCCAAAAACCGAAAGTGTTGTTTGTAAACGGCGGGGAAAGCCGGCGCGCTTCCGTATTTAACGCTCTCTCTTTTCTTTCGCGGTACAGCCCTTGTTATGTGCTAATCCATGACGGGGCAAGGCCGTGGGTAACCGTGAGCCTTATTAATAACGCTTTGGAAAGCGTGAAAAAATACGGCGCTGTTATCCCTCTGCTTCCGCTTACGGATACTCCAAAGGAATACGAGGAGGGATTTATTACAAGGCATCTTAAACGCGCGAATACGGGAATCGCGCAGACGCCGCAAGCCTTCAAGTTTCCCGAGATTCTTTACGCACATCAAAAAGCCACTGAAGTTAAAGACGAAGAATTTACAGACGACGCCGAAATCTGGGGAAGATTTTGCGGATCTGTCGCCGTAATTGAAGGCGATCCTGAAAACCGTAAAATTACTTTTCGGGAGGATATATGAAAAGCTGTAAAAAAATAAGCGGGTTTTTATTTGCCGCTCTTTTTATTTTCCTTGCCGTTTCCTGTTCGCGAGATAAAAAACCGCTTAATTCTGTTTTTGTCGCCCACACGGGGGCAAGACCGGCGGCGGTTTTACAGACAGGCGGCAATCCGTTGTGGTTCCGGCTTACGGAAGAAGGTCCTGTTCTTCTTGAATCAATTGAAGACGCTGCTATGTCTACCGCCCTTGTTCCCTGGCCGCTCGCGCTTCATGTACGCTATCTTTATGAAAAAGACGGAGAAATAATCCTTGTGATAAACAGGGACGGGTTTATTAAACTTGTTCCGTACAAAGGCGCTATAGACGGAGTCACTCTTTTCCGTTTTTCAGGCGGCGAGTATTGGCGGCAGTATACAATAGGCGGCTTTGTTTTTTATAACGGCAGCCCCGCGGCTCTTTTGTATCTGGACAGCCGTTTTTTATCTTCAGGCTCTCCGCCTCCGCTCTTAAGGACGTGGACTTTCAATATGCAGTCCAATATGCCTTTCCCTATTACAATTCCGGCGTTGGAAACATATCCCGCGGAAGAAGGATGGGAAGCCGATACCCTGCGTTACGGCACGGGAGGGTTAATCTACTACAGAGTGATAAAAAGAAACGACGCGAAACCCGCTGTTTTAATGTTTAGTTCAAAGGATCTTTCAAAAGCGGGAACTGAAATATCACCGGATGTTTTTTTTAATTCGGCTTTGCATAAAGAGGAGATAACCAATCCTTATCTGCCGCCTCTTCCCGGAGGATTTTTCTACACTCAAACCGGACAGATTGGAAACAGTTTGATCGCTTCATGGGAAGAGCAGGAAGACTTTAACATCGGTGCGGCGGGGTTTGTGGTAATTAAAGTGGCTTATTAGCGGAGTTACCTTTTTATCGTTAAATTTGTTAATATAACCAAGAGGTAATTTCCGCGGAATGAACGTTATTCAACTGATTCACACCTGTATTCGCTCTATTCTTCGCAACCGTATGCGCAGTCTTCTTACATCGTTAGGCGTAATTATCGGCGTAGGTTCCGTAATCATCATGGTAGCGCTTGGCGAAGGATCGCAACGGGCAATTGAGGAGCAGATGACCTCTATGGGAACCAACCTGTTGATGATTTATCCGCAGGGACAGATGAACCGCAGCGGACAGCGTGTGTATTTCAGGTATAACTCCTTTACAAAAAAAGACGTTCAAAAACTAAAGTATGAGTCTAGTTTTGCCGCCGCGGTTTCCGGCGTGGTTTATTCAAGCGCCAATGTTTCAGGCGGCGAGGGAAATACCTATGTTCAGATTCAGGGAGTCGAACCGGACGCTCTTATAGCCCAGAATTGGAAGGTTAACGCCGGCTCTTTTTTTGATGAGGAAGATCTGCTGTTAAGAAACAAGGTGGCGGTTTTGGGACGTACCACGGCAAAGAATTTGTTCGGCGATGAGGAGAGAGCCCTTTCCGGGAGGATACGAATTGAAAACACATATTTTACCGTCATCGGTCTTTTGGAAAGCAAAGGTTCCGGTATGGGCGGCGGCGACAGGGACGATATAATAATGGTTCCTATGGACACGGCGATGACACGGCTGACCAATTCACGGAGTATCGACATGATTTTTATGAGTGTAATCAATAAGAAGTACATGAAAGCGGCGCAGGATGAAGCGGAATTGATCCTGCGTGAATCCAGAAATATTTCCGAAGGCGTTGAAAACGATTTCAGCATTCTGAATCAGGCGGATATAATCGAAATGGCGTCCGCGACATCAAAGACGCTGACGACGCTGTTAGCCGCAATAGCGGGCGTTTCGCTTTTGGTGGGCGGTATCGGGATTATGAACATTATGCTGGTTTCCGTAACGGAAAGAACCCGCGAAATCGGTATACGAATGGCTGTGGGCGGCAGAAAAAGGGACATTCTCTTTCAATTTTTAACAGAGTCGGTTATTTTAAGTCTTATAGGCGGGCTTCTTGGAATTGGCGTGGCTTTTCTCGTGTGCAGGATAATGTCCGCGATGGGGATTCCTACGGCGATAAATCCTCTGATAATAGCGGCTTCTACGTTATTCGCCGCGTTCATTGGCGTGGTGTTTGGGTATTATCCGGCGCTTAAAGCGGCAAAACTGTACCCGATAGACGCGCTCAGGTATGAATAAGGTTGAGGTTTATGAAGAAAATAATAATATTGATTGGTTTGTTTGCGGCGGCAATCGTCTCGGTGTTCGCTCAGACTCTCAATCTTGAGCAGGCGCGTGTTTTGGCGCTCGCGAATTCGCGCAGTCTCGCGAGATATGAGCTTTCCATCCGCGGCAGTATATTGGATGAAAAAAACCAGTTGTATTCAATGCTGCCTTCTTTTTCAGCGGGTTACAGCGCCTCCGCTGATTTTTTACAAAACTGGGAATTTGTAAGCCCTGTTGACACATTTAACGCCGGAGCGTCTTTTTCTATTTCGCATATAATTTTTCAGGGAGGAAAGAGTTTTATACAAAAAGCCATCAGCGCAATCGCGACAGAAAGCGTAAAAATAGATGCGTTAGCTGAATATTATAACGTTCTTGATTCGATTGACAACGCTTATTATGCGGCGCTGGAAGCGGCGGCGGCTCTTGAAGCGGAAAAATCTTCGCTTGAGTCTGCAAATACGGCCCTTTCCATCGCTAAGATAAGACAGGAAAGCGGAATGATCAACCGGGGCGATTACCTTAAGGCGCTTTCGGATGCTGAATCGCGCGAGAACTCGTATAATCAGACGCGCCGTAATCTTGCCCTTGTTATGTCAAAATTAAAAACGCTTGCCGGAATTACAGGGGCAGTTGAACTGGAACCGGTAAATTTTAGCGCATACGAAAGCCTTTTGGCGCGTCTTGCTTTAATTTCCGATGAAGACGCGTCAGCGTTATATGAAAAATTCATGGAAAAGGTTAAAGATTCAAATCCGGCGTTTAAGAGAGCTTTGCTTAACAGCCGCATGGCGGAAAAAAGCCATACTCTTACGCTTCGGGATTATGCCCCTGTGATATCGGCGACAATTTTCGGGACAGGGTTAAATTATTCAAAGGTAAACGGATTTAGCAATTATGGAAGCGGAGGTGTTTCGATCAGAGGGACAATTCCGGTTGATTTCTGGGTTTTGAATAACAGGCTCGCTAAAAGCAAGCTGGCGCTTGAATCAACGGCTCATGATTTTAAGAACATGGAGCTTTCAATGGAAACAGAAGTGCAAACCGCCCTTTTAAGTACATTCTCGCAGGCAGGTTCCGTTCTTTCCGCTCGCCGCTCGCTTGAATATACGGAAAAACATTATGAGTTTATAATGGAGCGGTACCGTCTTTCACAGAGTTCCGTATCAGAGATTGGAGACGCTTCAACGCTTTATATAAACAGCCGCAACAGCCACATAAGCAGCAGTTACAGTTTCCTTAGAAGCCTTTCACACCTGCGCTCTCTTATCGCTTTAGACGATGAAAGCAAGTTAATAGAAATGCTTTCCGGAAATTAACCCGCTATTTCTTTTAGCCTGTTGATTATGCCGATATGCTGTGTACAGGCGCTTTCGCATTGGCCGCAGGCGGTGCATTTTCCCGCGCCTGATCTGTCGAGGCTCCAGTGCCATTTAAGCCTGTCTCCAATCGGGTCCTTGTCGTTTTTGTTAAGTATTTTTTGGTTATACGAATCCATATATTCAGGGATGGGAATTCCCGCGGGACAGTTGTCGCAATACGCGCAGCCGGTACAGATGCCTTCAAAAGACGCTCCCGCTTTCGATTTAACTTCTTCAAGCTCTTTCGCGGTACGGGGTTTATAGCCTTCCATTGCCTGCAGCGCCTCTTTCAGGTGTTCCATTGTATCGAAGCCGACAAGGGTGCTGGTAATTTCGGGATGATCCCAAAGGATACGCAAAGCCGCGGTTACGGTGCTTTCCCCTTCGCGGCAGATAAATTTAAAGAGTTCCGGGTGCTGAGGGATAACGCCGCCGCCTAGCGGATTCATTACAACCGCGCCTAGTTTCTTTTCCCTGATAGCGTCAAACGCTTCCTGCCTTGTCGGAAAATTGTAGGCGGAATAGCCGAACAGCACGCCTTCAAAAACCGCTTCCATTAACAGTTCTTTTATTTCGTTTTTAATCAGGTGGCTGGAAATGCAAATATGGCGTATAAGCCCTTCGTCTTTAAGTTTTCTGAAGGTTTGCAGAACGCCGTCTTTTTTTCTGTTCTTCCAATTATCCAGACTGGTAATGCACCATATATGATAAAAGTCGATTGCGGGAATATCAAGGCGTTTTAACTGCGCTTCAATTTCGCGCCGTATGCCGTCTTGTGTGCTTTCAAATGTTTTTGTGGCGGCATAGTAGGGAAGGCCGAGTTTTCGCAGTTGGGCAAGCCCTTTGCCGAAAACGGTTTCGCTCCTTGTTTCAAAATATCCGGGCGCTGTGTCAAAATAATTTATTCCGCCCTGAGCCGCGGCAACCATCATACGGACACATTCATCGTGATCGTCTACATTTTTAAATCTCATTCCGCCGAAACCCAAAAGAGAAACTTTTTCTCCTGTTTGTCCGTATTCCCTGTAAATCATCCGTTTCCTCCTGCTTTTACAGATTGTCTAAATTGTAAGGTGTTTCTTGATAAACATAATTCAGCCAGTTGTTGAAAAAAAGATTGCCATGCGCCCGCCAGCGTACAACAGGCGCTTTTGAAGGATCATTATCAGGATAATAATTCTTTGGAACGTCAATTTCAAGCCCTTTGTCTTTGTCGCGGCGGTATTCGCGATCCAGCGTGAGAGAGTCGTATTCAAGATGACCTGTTACAAAAATTTCCCGGCCGTCGCGGGCGGTAGCGATAAAAACGCCGGTTTCAGGAGATTCGGATTGAATCGTCAGATGCGGGTTAGCGGCAATGGCTTTTTGGTCGCAGGCTGTGTGCCGCGACTGGCAGGCGAGAAATTCATCGTCAAAGCCGTGGAATAAAAAATGATGTTGTTCGTTTACAGCGTGCGGAAAAACCCCGAACAGTTTTTTATCAAGCGGCAGTTTTGGAATATTATACCTGCGGTAAAGTCCGGCCTGCGCGCCCCAACAGATGTACAGGCAGGAAAAAACATTTTTTACGGAGTAATCAATTATCTTAGCGAGTTCGTCCCAATAATCGACTTGCTCAAAAGGGAGAGTTTCGACAGGAGCGCCTGTTATAATCAGCCCGTCAAAACGGTTTTTTCTTAAGACAACTTCTTCCGCGCTTATATAAAATTTTTCAAGGTGTCCGGGAGGGGCGTTTTTCGACGTATGGCTGCTCATGTTTAAAAAGGTAATATCAACCTGCAACGGACTGTGTCCCAAAAGGCGCAGTAACTGGATTTCCGTATCTACGGTTGTGGGCATAAGGTTTACAATGCCGACCTTTAACGGCCTTATATCCTGTTTTTCCGCCCGGTCGGCGGTAATTACAAAAACTCTTTCACCGGATAAAGCCTGGAAAGCGGGTAATTCTTTAGGTATCTTTATAGGCATGGAACATTTATAACATATTATTATATAAATTTCCATGTTTTCATTGATTTTAGTTAAAAAAGACAAGATAATCCTTGACTTTGGCGGTAAATGGCAATAAATTTATAGTAATAATTATAAAAGTATATGAAGACTATATTTGTTGTTGACGACAGTGATACTAACTTATCTATGGCAGAAGCAGCGTTGGAAGACCAATACCGCGTTATGACAGTGCCTTCCGCTGTAAAAATGTTTGATCTTTTAGATAAAATAACGCCCGATATCATCTTGTTGGATATAGAAATGCCGGATATTGACGGTTTTACGGCGCTTAAAAGACTAAAATCGCATGAAATGTGGGTAACTATCCCAATAATGTTTCTGACCGGCCGTACGGACGCGGAAGTTGAAGTCCGGGGTTTCGAGATGGGAGCTATAGACTTTCTGTTAAAGCCTTTTTCTCCGTCGGTTCTGAAAAACCGGATAAAAACCCATTTAAACATTGAAAGGATAATCAGAGAAAGAACGGAACAGCTTAACCGTATGCAGAATAGTATTGTAGAAGTTCTTGCGGATATGGTTGAAAACCGCGACAAGGGAACAGACGGGCATATAGAAAGAACCTCAATGTTCCTAAAAATTTTAATTGAGGGGATGAAGGAGCGCGGCGTTTATCAGGAAGAAATAGGAAAATGGGATGTAGAAAAAATGATTTCATCGGCGCGTATGCACGATTTGGGAAAAATTTCCATAACGGATTTAATCATAAATAAACCCGGTAAACTTACGCCCGATGAATATCAGATAATGAAAACCCACGCTATAGAAGGCGAGCGGATAATAGATGAAATAATCGCTAGAACGGGAGACGGAGACTTCCTTCGTAACGCTAAATTATTCGCGGGTTATCATCACGAGCGTTGGGACGGCAAAGGTTATCCGCGCGGGCTTAAAGGAGTGGAAATCCCGCTGCATGGCCGTATAATGGCTGTTGTAGACGTATACGACGCGCTTGTTCACGACCGGCCGTACAAAAAAGCCTTTACGGAAGAAGAGGCCGTAAAAATTATCAAGGAAAATTCCGGAACGCATTATGACCCTAAAATTGTCGATGTTTTCTGCGAACTCAGAGATCAATTTAAAGCGGTAATGGCTGGTTCTTCATGAATTCTTTAATCAAAAAATTGTTAAAAATAGTAACTCATGTGCAGGTTGTGTTTGTTTTTATGGCATTCGCGCTGATGGTCTTTTTCAGTTTTTATTTTATGAGCAGAATAGAACACGGTCATTTAATAAAAGATGTGGAAAACGTGATGTCGTCCACCCAGTCTAAAATCGAAGCTGATCTTCTGGAAACAAAGACAACGTTGGGTATTGTTTCTGAAAATATCCGCAACTTGATAATACATGGAGTAAATCAAAAAGAAACCAATGAGTATATTAAAGAAGTGACCGAATTTATTATTGACGGAGAGCGTCTTCCCTATGCTACATCTTTTTTCGGCGCTTTTGAAGTGTTTGGAAACAGTCACTTATCGGGGATATATTGGAAACCGCCTGACGATTATAAACCGGAAGAAAGACCGTGGTACAAGGCGGCGGTAGAAGCGGGTGGAGAAATCGGAGTAACAGATCCATATATAAATGTAGCGGAAAATGTGGAAGTTATAACATTCGCGCGCCGTATTTTTGACGAAAATGGCAATCCGCTTGGCGTAGTTTGTTTAAATATAAAACTGGACAGGATCAGGGAATACGCGGTTAATTCAAAAATAACCAAAGATGGTTATGGATTGCTGATGGATAAAAATTTTAATGTGCTCGCCCACCCAAATCGCGCGTATTTGGGTCGTAATATAAAATTAATGAACGACGGCGATGCCATTGAAAAAGAATTATTACAGGGAAAAGAAATTCATGAAAGAAAAGCCTGGGATTATAATAAAAAAGAATCGGTTCTGTTTGCAAGGCCCCTTAAAAACGGCTGGTATCTGGCAATAATGGCGTATTCGGAAGATTATTATAAAAGTATATGGGATATAGGCTTCTTCCTTGTTGCCTTGGGCGTGTTACTGGCGATAATCTTAAGCGCTATCCTTTTAAGCATTGTAGCGGGCAGAAAAAAAGCCGAAGAACGCACAAAGGTAATGCTGGATTCAATTCCCATTGTGGCGAACTTTTGGGACAAGAACCATCAAAATATCGACTGCAGCCAGGAAGCTTTAAAACTGTTTGGATTGTCAAGTAAAAGTGAATATATAAATAATTTCTTTGATCTGTCTCCTGAATATCAGCCGGACGGAAGATTGTCAAAAGAAAAGGCGTTATACTACATATCAAGGGCGTTTAACGAAGGTTACTGCCGTTTAGACTGGCTGCACAGAAGGCTGACAGGAGAGCTTATACCCTGCGAGATTACGCTTGTCCGCGCTAAATATGAAAACGACTATATAGTCTGCGGATATACGCGCGATTTACGCGAACTTAAGACCATGATGAACAAGCTGCGCGAAGCGGATGAATGTACGCAGGTTTTGTTTGACGCCACTCCCCTTAGCTGTTTTATGATTGATAACAAATTTAATATCGTAGAATGTAATCAGGAAGTAGTAAGGCTTTTCGGGCTTTCAAATAAACAGGAATTCATAAACAGGGTTTTTGACCTTTTTCCTGAATATCAGCCTTCCGGCGAATTATCCAGAGACAGGCACAATAAATATATTTCCGAGGCGTTTGAGGAAGGATACTGCAAGTTTGAATGGATGCACCAAAAACCGAACGGGGAACCGATACCGACCGAAGTTACCTTTGTTCGCGTCAAGTTCAAGGGAGAATACGCCGTTGCCGGTTATATCAGGGATTTAAGAGAATTAAAAACAATGATTGCCGAAATGCGAAGGGCGGAAGTCGCCGAAGAAAGCAACAAAGCGAAAAGCGAATTCCTGGCGAAGATGAGCCATGAAATCCGCACGCCTATGAACGCGATTTTGGGCATAACGGAAATACAGCTTCAGGACGCTAACCTTCCCAATTCAATAAAGGAAGCGCTAGAAAGAATCTATAATTCCGGTGATTTATTATTGGGCATTATTAACGACATACTGGATCTTTCAAAAATAGAAGCAGGAAGACTGGAGCTTTTCCCGATACAATACGATGTTTCAAGCCTGATATACGATACCGTAAAACTTAACATTATGCGCTACGAAAGCAAGCCGATAGAATTTGTGCTTGAGGTAAATGAAAACTTGCCTTCTACGCTTATCGGCGATGAATTGCGCATAAAACAAATCTTAAATAACCTGATTTCCAATGCTTTTAAGTATACGCACGAAGGCAGAATAAATATGCACCTTACGCTTGAAAACGGCAGTAACAGTTCCGAGATAATTCTTGTCTTTGTTATAAGCGATACGGGGCAAGGCATGACGGCGGAACAGGTGCGGAAGTTAGGTGATAAATTTTCCAGATTCAACATTGAAGCCAACCGTAAAACCGAAGGAACCGGTCTTGGCATGAATATAACGCAGAATTTGATAAGTCTGATGAACGGCGATATGAGCATTGAAAGCACGCCGGGCATGGGTTCCACATTTACTGTCAGTCTGCCGCAGAAATATGACGGCGCTCCTCCGATAGGGAAAGAACACGCCGAAAACCTGATGAAGCTTAATATCAATAACACTTCTAAATTCAGGAACGCCCAGATAATGCAGGAATTTATGCCTTATGGCCGCGTCCTTGTCGTAGACGATGTGGAATCGAATCTTTATGTGGCAAGAGGGCTTTTGGCTCCCTACGGACTGTCAATTGATATTGCCATAAGCGGTTTTGAAGCTGTTGATAAAATTAAAGAAGGTAATAATTACGATATTATCTTTATGGATCACATGATGCCCAGAATGGACGGTATTGAAGCGACAAAACTTATTCGCAGTCTTGGCTACGAAGGCTCGATTGTAGCGCTTACCGCCAATGCTCTCGCGGGGCAGGAAGAAATGTTTCTAAAGAACGGATTCGACGATTTTATCTCCAAACCGATAGATATACGCCAGTTAAACAATTCTCTTAACAAACTGATACGCGATAAAAAACCTGCGGAAGTTGTACAGGAAGCGCGTCAGCAAAAAGATAAACTTTTTGTCGAAAATATTAATAAAGAAGTTACTAACGCCCAGATAGCGGAATTCTTTGTTCGCGACGCGCAAAAAGCCGTGTCCGTGTTGGAAGCGATAGCCAAAAACAACTGCCGCAGAAGCGATGATGTTTCGTTTTTTATTATCAATATTCATGCGATGAAGAGCGCGCTGGCGAATGTCGGAGAAGCGGAACTATCCGATTTTGCCAAAACACTTGAACAGGCGGGGCGTAATAATAATATCAACCTGATTTTGTCCGAACTGCCGGTATTTATTGATTCCCTGAAAAATGTTATCGAAAAGTTTAAGCCGGAAGATGATGCCGCCGAAGAAGAAGAAACCGTAAATATGGATAATGAACGTCCTTATTTACTTGAAAAATTACAGACCTTCATATCCGCCTGCGAGTCAATGGATAAAAAAACAGCCAAAGCGGCCCTTACGGAATTAAGGGAAAAGGCATGGCCTCGGCAAGTTAAGGAACAGCTTAGCGCCATTGCCGAACTTTTATTGCACAGCGATTTTGCCGAAGCCGCCGAAGCCGCCGAAGCCGCTAAAAAAATTCAATAATAAAAAGACATTGTATTTATTCCCGGTACTTGACAAAATAATAAAAAAACGGTAACTTGAAAACAGTATAATTATCAATGTAAAAAAGGGCTTCAAAAAGCCCTTTTTTTATTACCTTGAACGGTTTTAAGCGGTCAAGGTAGTCAGACAGGGGCAAAAATGCGGTACAATGCCGGGGAAACGGACGCCCGGACAGCGGATGTTCGCCGTACGCTGGAGGCGGTTTTAGAAGGTCTTGGCTTACGTCTTGTTGATTTAACCGTTTCAGGACACCGCGGCAGCGCGCAGATTAAAGCTGTAATTTACAATGGATCTTCCATTGGCACAGACGACTGCGCAAAAGCGCACAGGGCGATTACGCCGAAGTTGGATTTGGCGTTTTCAGGGCAGGATATCTATCTTGAGGTATCATCGCCCGGTATAAACCGCCTGATCAAAGACGGCGCTGAATTTGCCTGTTATATTGACAAAGGAGTACGGTGTTACCGTACCGATATTTCAGACTGGACGGCGGGAATTCTGGAATCCGCCGGAGAAAGCGGAATTGTATTAAAAACAAAAGATGGGGTAGTTAATTTGGATTTTGAAATTATCGCGAAAGCAAAACTAGACCCGTCACAGGAGGTATAAGTTGGCAACAGATATGTCGCAGGCAATTCGTCAGTTACAGCAGGACCGCGGAATTTCCGAGGAACTGATACTGAAAACAATTGAAAATACACTTCTTGCCGCGTACAAACAGCGTTTTGGAGACGCTGATAACGCGGTTGTAAAGTTTGATGAAGAAAATATGGAAGTTTCGATTTTTGCTCAGAAAATTATAGTAGAACAGGATGATGTTTATGATCCTGTAAAAGAAATTGAAATAACCGAAGCGAAGGAGCTTAACCCGGAAGCCGAAGTAGGAGACGAAATACTGGTTGAGGTTGATCCGAAACAATTTGACCGAGGCGCTGTTCAAAGCGCTAAACAGACAGCCCACCAGTCAATCAGAGAAATCCAGAAAGACAGCCTTTATTCGGAATACAAGGATAAAGTAGGAGAGATAATTATCGGTTATTACCAGCGTGACAGAAACGGATCAATATATGTTGATCTTGGAAAAACGGAAGGAGTTCTGCCGAGAAAGTTCCAGTCCCCTAGAGAATCATACCATGTTAATGACAGGATTAAAGCGTTAATCGCGGAAGTAAACAAGGAAAAGACCGGCCTTCAAATTGTTCTTTCAAGAACGCATACCGAATTTGTCCGCGCGATTTTTGAAATTGAAGTTCCTGAAATTTACGATAAGACCGTTGAGATACATAAAATTGTCCGCGAGCCGGGTTTCCGCACAAAATTGGCCGTTTACTCAAACCGAGAGGATGTTGATCCTGTCGGCGCGTGCGTCGGCCTTAAAGGCGTGAGAATTCAGGCCGTAATCAAAGAGCTTGAAGGCGAAAAAATAGATATCCTTAAATACGATCCCGATCCCCGCCGCTTTATAAAAAATGCCCTCTCTCCAGCCGAAGTGCGTGATGTGATAATTCTTGACGAAGGAAAACATCAGGCGCTGGCGGTTGTAAGCGATTCAATGCTGTCGCTGGCTATCGGCAAACAGGGGCTTAATGTGCGTCTTGCCAACAGGCTTGTTGACTGGAATATCGACGTAAAAACCGAATCCCAGTTTTCGCAGATGGATATTGCCGCAGAATCTCGCCGCGCCGTTTCAGAGCTTTTTGGCGATTCGGATTCCGATGTCAACGAAATTTCCCATATCAACGAACTGCCCGGCGTGGACAGCCGCATAGTGCAAGTCTTGCTTGATAACGGAATTGATTTAATCGAGGACTTCCTCGCCATAAATCAGGAAGAACTGGAAGCTAAAGGATTAACAGGACAGGAAATTGAAGGACTGCGCAAATTAATTGAAGATGTTGAAATTATCGAAGAAGAAACAGAAGAGATATATGAAGAAGAAGTTGAAAAACCTGTCGAAGAAACAAGCGAAGAGACTGCGGAACCGGAAGAATATGAGTGTCCTGAATGCGGAGCGAAGATCACTGTAGATATGACTACCTGTCCAAGCTGCGGTATCGGCTTGAGTTTTGAGTACGAAGAGGAGTAAAATAGGGATAACATGGCGGAAGAAACTGATAAAAAATCAAAAGCCCCATTGATAAAACGCTCGCATGAGCAGGAAGTTCCCGCAGATAAAAACGCGGATCAAGGGGAGCGCCGTAAAGTAAAGGTTGTACTGAAAAAACCCACTGCATCGGGCGCGAAAAAAACTCAGCCTAAAGTAGTTATCAGTTCTCCCGCCGGAAAACAGTCAAATGTAAAAAATAAAAGGAAAGCCGGTGATAAAGAGCAGGATAATTTTTCGCACCATGAATCAAAAGACTCGTCCGGCTCGAATTCTTTTACAATTGCCCAAAGGCCGGCCGCCGCCGCCGGAAGGGTAGGAGGAAAACTTGTAGGCCAGTCTCCTCATTTAAAGGGTGCGCGTCCGCCGCAGGCGCGTCAGGGCGGCGGGAAAAGCCAGAATAATGAAGGGGAGCGAGGCGGCAAAGGCGGATTTGGGGCAGGTCAGCGTCCCGCCGCCGGAAATAAACCGGGTTTTTCTTCAAGACAGCAAGGCGGTAAGCCGGGATTCGGTAATTTTAACCGTCCGCAATCAGGCGGCCGCGGCGGAATGAACGCTGCTTCCGCGTCTCCCATCCCGGAAGGCAAGACTCCCGGAAAACGAAAATTTTTAACCAAAAAACCGACTTATAACCGCAAAGAAAAAGAGCTTGAGATGGAGGAAAAACTCCTTCAGACCAAAAAGAAGATAACCCATGTCACCAACCCGGTTCCAAAGTCCATAGAAATTATGGAAGTTATATCTGTTTCCGAATTGGCGCGCAAGATGAATCTTAAAGCGTCCGACCTTATACAGAAGCTTATGAGCATGGGGCAGATGGTTACAATTAATCAGCAAATCGACGCCGACACCGCGACAATCCTTGCCGCCGAGTTCGGGGCGGATGTTAAAATTGTCAGCCTCTACGATGAGACTGTAATTGAAACCGAATCGGACGACAACGCCGTAATGCTTCCTCGCCCTCCTGTTGTTACCGTTATGGGCCATGTAGACCACGGCAAGACAAAATTGTTAGACGCCATCAGAAAATCCGACGTAGTGTCCGGCGAATTCGGCGGCATTACCCAGCATATCGGCGCATACATGGTAGAAACACCCCACGGCGCGATTACATTCCTTGATACGCCCGGTCACGAGGCGTTTACCCGCATGAGAGCGCGCGGAGCGCAGATAACGGACATTGTAGTCCTTGTAGTCGCTGCGGATGACGGCGTTATGCCGCAGACAATCGAGGCCATTAACCACGCGAAAGAAGCGGACGTACCGATTATAGTCGCCGTAAACAAAATAGACAAACCTGAATCGAACCCGGACAGGGTAAAGAGCCAGCTTTCCGATTTAGGGCTAATGCCGGAAGACTGGGGCGGACAGACAATGTTTGTAGAACTTTCCGCCCTTCAAAAAACAGGCATTGATAAACTGATAGACGCCATTCTTTTACAATCGGAAATTCTGGACTTGAAGGCCAATTTCCAGCGCAGCGCCGAAGGAAAAATCCTTGAATCAAAGGTAGATCACGGGCGCGGTATTGTAGCGACCGTAATGGTGGAAAGGGGAACCGTCGCGATAGGCGATTGTTTTGTCGCCGGTGTTTGGCCCGGAAAAGTGCGCGCTATTTTTAATGACAAGGGAGAGAGGATAAACAGGGCGACCCCGTCCATGCCCGTCGAGGTTTTGGGCTTTGAGGGAATCCCAAACGCCGGAGACCCGCTGCAGGTTGTATCCGACGAAAGGGTAGCGCGCGAATACTCGTCCAAACGTCAGGAACTCAAGCGCTTTGAAGACGCCAAGATACTGAAAAAAGTTACAATGGATAACCTGCATGACATGATAAGCGACGGCGCGATTCAGGAATTAAAGGTAATCATAAAGGCCGACGTGCAGGGTTCCGCTGAAGCGCTTAAATCCAGCCTTGAAAAACTTTCCACAAAGGAAATACGCCTTCATGTTATTCAGGCGCTTCCCGGCCCCGTCAACGAGGGCGACGTAGACCTCGCTATAGCGTCTAACGCTATTATTATCAGCTTTAACGTAAGGCCGCTTCCCAAGGCTAAAATACTCGCGGATCAGGAAAAGGTCGATATAAGAAAATACAATGTTATCTACAGAGCGGTAGAGGAAATAGAGCAGGCAATGGAAGGAATGTTAAAGCCCGATACAAAAGAAGAAGTTATAGCGACTGTGGAAGTGCGGGAAACGTTCAAAGTGCCGAAAATCGGAACTATCGCCGGCTGTTACGTGCAAACAGGAACCGTTAAGAGAAGCTGCAATATAAATGTTATAAGGGATCAGGTTGTCATTCACAACGGAAAAATCGCCTCGCTTAAACGGTTTAAAGACGACGCGCGCGAAGTTGCCGCGGGTTACGAATGCGGTATCGGTCTTGAAGGCTTTGACGACATCAAAGCAGGCGATACGCTTGAAGTAATCGAAGTTATAGAAATAGCGCGCAAATTAAGAACTACCTGATATGTCCCAATACCGGATGGAAAGACTGGGTCAGGCGATCCAGGAAAAGATAAGCGCCCTAATTCTGGAAGGTTCCATAAAAGACAACAGGGTAAGCGCTTTTCTTTCCATTACAAAAGTTGATGTTTCAAAAGACCTTTCCTTTGCCGATATTTATGTTTCCGACATTCGAGGCAAAAATATAGACAAGGGGGCGGAAGGACTTCAAAGCGCCGCGGGATTTATTCAGTCCCAACTGGGCGCGGCGATGCGCATACGAAAAATACCGCATCTGCGCTTTCACCCGGATACAAGCATAGGGGACAGTTTTGAATTGATTAAGAAAATAGAAAATCTTGTAAAACAATAGAAATAGCCGGTTTTTTTTACTTTATTAATAATTTTGAAAAAATTTCATTAAAAAAATGCTTATTATGTAGACTTTTATTTTTTTTTGTGATATTTTATATATAAGGAGTTATTATGAAAAATACTATTATTTGTTTAGTGTTGTTTGTAAGTTTGTTTGTGTTTTTTGCCTGCGGCGGTTCTCCGCCTGCTCCCTCACCGGCGCCCGCAGCTAAAACCCCTGCGCCCGCGGCTAAACCGCCTGCGGCTAATACGCCCGCGCCTGCGGCATCTTCCAATAATACCGATATTATTCTTGACGGCGCCAGTACTTATACTGTTGTCAGTGGTGACACGCTTTCAAAAATTTCTCAAGGGACGTATAAAAACGGTTTTTATTACCCGCTTATCATGATGGCTTCAAAAAACCTTGTTAAGGATCAGGACTATATTCAACCGGGTATGGTATTAACTGTTCCGAAACTGCAGTCTAATTTGGACAACGCCAAAGCCAGAGAAAGCATGAAAAAATTCTTTTTGGAAATAGCCGATATTACTGAGAGCAGAAGGCCTCAAGATGCCGCAGGTTTAAGAAAGTTAGTAAAAGAGATGCGCTAAGGAAGCGCTGATTAATTAAATGACGGAATATTCCGGCATAATATGGGCTTGATCTTGTTAAACAAGAAAACCGGAGTTACCTCATTTGACGCTTTGCGTGATATTAAGCGTTCTCTTGATACGGGCAAGGTGGGGCACACAGGCACTCTGGATAAATTCGCGTCGGGTCTGCTTTTGGTTCTTACGGGAAGAGATCTTAAACTTACGCCGTGGTTTTCCCACTGTGACAAACAGTATACAGGCAGAATTCACTTCGGCGTTGAAACCGATACTTTAGACCCAGAAGGAAACATAATCGCGCTTGCTCCGCCGCCTTCCCGCGAAAAAGCAGAACAGGCTCTTTTAAAGTTTTCAGGCGTTATCATGCAGTCGCCTCCCGCATATTCCGCTATTCATATAAACGGAAAACGCGCTTCGGAACTTGCCCGCTCGGGACAAATGCCCGAAATGAAAAAAAGAGAAGTAACCATTTATAAAATAGAACTTTTAAACTGGGCTCCTCCTTTCGCGGACATTTTTGTACACTGTTCAAGCGGCACTTACATCCGCTCCCTTGCGCGGGACATAGCGCTTGCGGCGGAAAGCAGAGCGCATCTTTGTTCGCTTCTAAGAACGCAAATCTCAGGCTTTAAACTTGAAGAAGCGCAAGACGGGGACAGCCGGGCTTTTTCTCCTTTGCCCGTTACCAAGTCCGTAATAAACGCCCTGCGTCTTCCGTGGTTTGAAGTTACGTCCCAAGAGACAGAAAATATCATTCACGGTAAACCTCTTGCGCCAATAATCGAAGGAAAAAACATTGTTTTTCCTGTTCCGTCCGCGCTTCAACCGCCTGAACAGGATTTCAGCGTCGCTGTTTTCTCGGGAGAAACCCTTACCGCCGTTATTAACAACTCCAAAGGAAAGTGGAGCTACGCCTGCGTGTTTACTGAAGTGTAATACCGGGTTATTGACAAAACCCCTATTTTATGCCACTATCACACAGATTATAGGGGTTAAAACAGGAGAAAAGATATGGCATTAACCAAAGAAAGCGCGGCATCAATCGTTGCCAAATACGGCAAAAATGACAAGGATACAGGCGCGACGGAAGTTCAAATAGCGCTGCTTACTGAACGAATCAACCAGCTTACCGAGCATTGTAAGCAATTTAAAAAAGACAGATCCGGCCAACGGGGTCTTTTACTTCTTGTAGGAAAACGACGGAGGATGTTGAAGTACATTCAAAATACAAATCTTGAAGGCTACCGCAAGCTGATCAAAGATTTAGGGCTGCGTAAATAATGGTACAAAAAGTAACCCTTCAAATAGCCGGAAAAGACCTTGTTCTGGAAACCGGCAGGATAGCGAAACAGGCAAACGGTTCTGTTTTCGCGCAGTACGCGGGCTCGGCGGTAATCGCCACAGTTTGCGCGTCTCATGACGCGGTGGAAGGCATGGATTATGTGCCGCTTACCGTTGAATACAACGAAAAATACTACGCCGCCGGAAAAATCCCCGGCGGGTTTATAAAAAGGGAAAGCCGTCCCAAGGACAAGGAGATTCTGGTCTCCCGCCTTATCGACAGGCCCATGCGACCTCTTTTTGAGAAAAGTTTCGGGCGGGAGATTCAACTGATCCCGACAACCCTTTCCACCGATCAGGTAAATCCTCCGGATATGCTTTCTATTATAGCGTCTTCCGCCGCCGTTCATATTTCCGATATTCCGTTTAACGGTCCTGTCGCAGGCGTAAGGGTATGTCAGGTAAACGGGGAACTTATCGTTAACCCAACCTACGAGCAGATTGAAAAATCAACACTGGAAATTGTGGTTGCCGGAACCAAAGACGGCATCACTATGGTGGAAGGCGGGGCGAAAGAGGTAAGCGAGGAGTTGATGATTGAGGCGTTGGAAAAGGCGCACAAGATGATCATTGAATTCTGCGTACTGCAGGAAAAACTGCGTGAGCTTGCCGGAAAGCAAAAACTTCCGCTTAACGCTCTGGGTTATTCTTTGGAGAACAAGGACGCTATCCGCTCCGCCGCTTACCCGAAACTTGAAACCGCCTGTTTCCTTCCCGGAAAACATGAAAGACATGACGCTATCAAGGCTGTAATCACGGAATTTGAATCTACATACGCGGCGCAGCTTGAAGATGAAAAACAAAAGAAACTTTTCGACGCGTTATTCGAAGATATGCAGTACGAAATACTGCGCTCATCCATATTGAACAAAGGCAAAAGGGTAGACGGGCGCGGGCTTGAGGATATTCGCAATATCACCTGCGAAATCGGTATTTTACAGCGCACGCACGGTTCCGCTCTTTTTACCAGAGGCGAAACGCAGGCTCTCGTTGTTACAACTCTCGGGACTGTTTTTGACGAGCAGATTTATGATGACATAGAAGGCGACAAGCGTGAAAACTTTATGCTGCATTACAACTTTCCCCCGTATTCTGTGGGAGAAGTCGGCAGGATGGGTACAGGCCGCCGCGAAATAGGGCACGGCAACCTTGCCCGCCGTTCTCTGGAAGCGATGGTTCCGTCCAAAGAAGTTTTTCCGTATACGGTGCGTGTTGTTTCCGAAATCATGGAATCAAACGGCTCGTCCTCAATGGCGTCCGTCTGCGGCGGCACTCTCTCCATGCTTCACGCCGGCGTTCCCATGATTAAACCGGTTGCCGGTATCGCTATGGGGCTTATTACCGAAGGAAAAGCCGGTCCCGGCGACAGGTTCGCTGTGTTATCTGACATTCTTGGCGAAGAAGATCATCTTGGCGACATGGACTTTAAGGTTGCCGGAACCCAAGACGGGATTACCGGTTTCCAGATGGATATTAAAATAGCGGGCGTCAGCCCGGAGATTATGCGAAAGGCTCTTGATCAGGCAAAGCGCGGAAGACTGCATATTCTTTCCATCATGAACCAGTGTATCAATAAACCCGTCGAGCAAATAAGCGAATACGCTCCGAAGATTGTAACTTTACGCATAGATATAGATAAGATCGGCGCGCTTATTGGACCGGGCGGCAAGAACATCAAGGCGTTATGCGAACAATATTCCGTAAGAATTAACACGGAAGACGACGGTACTGTAACAATTTTCGGAAAAACCGCCAAAGACGCCGAGGACGCTAAAGCCGCCGTTATGGGCATTGCTTCCGACCCTGAAATTAACAGGGTATACGACGGCGTTGTTAAGCGCATAATGGATTTCGGCGCTTTTGTGGAAATTCTGCCGGGGAAAGAAGGGCTTGTGCATATCAGCAAACTTTCAAGGCAGCGGATCGCGCAAGTTACCGACGTGTTAAAAGAAGGCCAGCAGATTCCGGTTAAACTCCTTGAAATTGACAAACAGGGAAGGCTTAATCTTTCCTACATAGACGCTATTGATCCAAACGGTTCTTCCGCCGATTCTTCGGCCGACAAAGGCGGCTCAAGAGATGATCGCCCAAGGAATAACAATAATCGCCGCTGATACAGGAATATTTATGGGGGCACAGCCGCGGATAAAAGTGGTTAAAGCTCACAAGCGCATTGAGCTTCCCGCGTATGAAAGCGAAGGCTCGGCAGGTATGGATTTACGAGCTTTTCTTGAAGCGGATGTTACAATACCGCCTCTTGGCAGGGTAAAAATTCCAACCGGGTTAAAGCTTGAAATTCCCGAAGGCTATGAAGCGCAAGTACGCCCCCGTTCCGGTTTGGCGTTAAAATCAGGGCTTACCGTCCTTAATTCGCCGGGTACGATAGATTCGGATTACCGGGGAGAACTTGAAATAATACTGATAAATCTTGGCGCCGATAATGTAGTTATTAAGGACGGACAGCGTATCGCGCAGCTTGTAACAGCTCCTGTCTCAAGGGCGCTTCTTACAGAGGCGCAAACGCTCGCCGAAACCGGGCGGGGAAGCGGCGGGTTCGGTTCTACCGGCGTTAATTAACACGCAAGCGGAGCGGCATGGTGAAATTGATCAAAATATATAATTCGATTGTTTCACTCTTTTTCGGCAGACGTACAATGGCGATGGGAAGCAAACAGGGACTTTCCGTAACCCTTTTTAAGTATATTCTGACAGAGACGCTTTTTTCGTTTTTTATTTGTTTCCTCTTTTTCTTTTTTATTTTTTTTGTTAATCAGATACTTCTTATGGCAAAAGAAGTTCTTACAAAACATGTACCTTTCGGACAAGTAGCGCTTTTGATTATTTTTTCTCTGCCGAGAGTTATCGCGATGTCCGCTCCTTTCGCTTCGCTCGTCGGGACATTAATGACAATAGGGCGGCTCACATCAGATAATGAAATTCTTGTTATGCTTTCATCAGGCCTTTCTTATAAAAATATTTTTCTTCCCGCTATAACCGTAGGTGTTTTAATATCAATTTTTTCATTTATTACGAATGACATTCTGCTGCCTGCCGGTAATGTTCAATTTAATAAATTGTGGAAGCGTATTCTTTATTCTAATCCGGCTTTGGAACTGGAACCTAATTCCGTAAAAAGATTCAGGAATACCTTTATTGTTACGGGCGATGTTACCGACAACACCATTAAAAATGTTATGATTCTTGATAAAACTTCAGACGGTGAGCGAAGAATAATAATGGCAAGCCAGGCTGAACTGAAAGACGGCGGCAATGAAGGCCTTAGCCTTGAACTTGAAAACGCTTTTATCCAGTCGTCAAAAGAAAATATCAGAGAAGATTATGATTATGCTTCCGCCAATTTTTTAAGATACTGGATATCAAACGAAGATATTATTCAAGCGGTTATGAGCGTAAGCCCTGGAGAAATGAGTTCAAGGGACGTTCGCAAGGCTGTAAAACAAAAAACCATAGATGTCGGCATAAAGGCAAATGAGAGAAAAATAAAAGTTGTTATACAGGCGTCCGCTTTGGAAAATATTTTAAGAGGCGGCCCTTCCGAAGAAGCATGGAGCCGCAAGCCGTCAAGTATCACAAGCTTTCAACGAGAGGTACAGGCCCTTGCCGGAGTGTACAAAGACCATTCGCTTATCCTGCATATAATTGAATATTATAATAAATTTTCGATGCCTTTTAGCGCGTTCTTTTTTGTGTTTATGGCGGTTTCTCTTGGTTTAATGGCAAAAAAGAGCGGACAGACGGCCGGTTTTATTTTTGGCAATATTATCGCCGCTTTATACTGGTCCATGCTTTTTATCGGAAAGACAATGAGTTTGCGCGCCGGAACTCCTCCTTTCTGGTCAATGTGGTTACCGAATATTCTTTCGCTTGCCATAGGGCTTGTTTTGGCGGTAATCAGGATACGAAAATGATTTTGGATAAATATTTACTGCGTCAATTTTTCCCGATTTTCTGCGTCGCTGTTTCAATGTTTGTTTTTTTTCTTCTTTTAATCGATCTTTTCTCAAATTTGGTACGTTATCTGAATAACGGAGTGCCTTTTGCGATGATAATGAAAATAAGTTTGTATTTTATCCCAAAAAGTTTTTCTTATGCGCTTCCGATTTCCCTTCTTTTTGCCGCCGCCTATACGTTGGGAGATCTTTGCGCGAGAAATGAGCTTACAACCGTATTTTCTTCCGGGATTCCGTTTTGGCGTTTCAGTATCTCTCTTGTTATAGTAGGGCTTGCGGCTTCCGTATTTTCGTTTTTTCTTGATGATGCGTTTGTAATTCCCGCTTTAAAAATGAAAAACGATCTTTCAAGACGGGCATTACGCAAAAATATATCTGAAAATAATTCGGATATTGTAATAATAACCAAAAACGGACGCCTTGTTTATTCTGTTGATTATTTTGATTATGAAAAAAATGTTTTAAATGGTATAAGTATTGATGAAATGGACGAAAACGGAGTGTTTGTCTCGCGGATCCGCGCTCCTTCAGCGGTATGGAAAGAAACTTTCTGGGAATTTAATAATGCCGTTATTTACCAATATGAGGATAATTTTTTAAAGATTCATCCGTTGCCTGACAGTACTTCATATAATGAACCTCCTGATATGTTCAGAAGGACAGCGGTAAAGGTTGAGGAACTTTCCGCAAAGAAGGCCGGTTTTTTGATAAAAGACCTTCGCTCGACAGGTCAGCCTTTTATTCAGGCGCAGGCAAATTATTACCATCGTTTTTCATTTTCGGCTACCCCTCTTATTGTTATGATTCTTTCAATATCTATGGGCGGCAGGTTCAGAAAAAATATATTGTTAATGAGTTTTTTTTCAAGTCTTTCGGTAGCGGTTGTTTATTATATCGCGGAAATGCTCAGTATGACTATGGCGGGTCTTAACTATATTCATCCTATTGTAGGAGCGTGGTTTCCTGTTTTTATATTTATTATTCTGGGACTGGTTTTATTATGGAGCGCGAAAACATAAGATGCATTTTACCGAAACCTGCCGCGATAAAGAGACAAAGGCAAGATGCGGCGTTTTGCGTCTTGTTCACGGGGACGTGCCGACTCCTGTTTTTATGCCTGTTGGGACAAACGCTTCGGTAAAGGCGCTTACAACAGACGACTTAAAAGAAATCGGCTTTAATCTTATTCTTTCCAATACATATCATTTGTATTTAAGGCCCGGAGAGGAAGTTATAAAAGGCGCAGGCGGGCTTCACCGTTTTATGAACTGGGATCGCAATATTTTAACGGATTCCGGAGGATTTCAGGTTTTCTCGCTTTCGGCGTTACGCAAAATTACTGAAGAAGGCGCTGAATTTCAATCTCACATAGACGGCTCAAGGCATTTTTTAACACCTGAAAAAGTCGTGCAAATACAGGCGCTTTTTGGCAGCGATATTCAGATGCAGTTGGATTATTGTACACCGTGGGGCGCGTCCCGCAAGGACAGCGAGAAGGCGCTCGCCATTACGGAAAAATGGCTTGGCAGGTCGGTAAAAACATGGGAACAAGAGGCGGCGAACGGTTATACGGGAAGCCTTTACAGCATTGTTCAGGGCAACTTTTTTCCAGATCTCCGTAAAAGAAGCGCTGAATTTTGCGCTCAATCCGGCACGCCCGGCATAGCCATCGGCGGTCTTTCCGTAGGAGAGCCGTCTGAAATGTTTACCGAAACTTTGGCGTATACAGCGGAGGCGCTTCCTGAGGATAAATCCCGTTATGTTATGGGAATCGGGACGCCTGAGTACATTTTAACCGCTATTGAGCATGGAATTGATATGTTTGACTGCGTGCTTCTTACAAGAGAGGCGCGAAACGGCAGGGTATACACGCATAAGGGGCCATTCGCGCTTAAAAAGAGCGAAAACACCCTTGATTTTTCGCCGATAGATAAGGAGTGCGGATGTAAAGTTTGCAGGGAGTATTCCCGAGCCTATTTACGCCACCTTTTCAAGACTAAGGAGATACTTTGTTCCATGTTGGCAAGTTACCATAATTTGTACTTTATCAATGAACTTGTTACAAATAGCCGTAACGCTATTAAGGAAGGAAGGTTTTTACAGTATAAGAGAGAATTTTTATCCGCCTATGGGGAGGAAGGGAATGAATAAATATTTATTAATTTTTCTTTTATTTATTAATTTTACCGCTTATGCGCAGGATATTGAGACTTCCAGGCTTAATACCATAAAGTACGGCACGGAAACTGAAATTGCCGCTCTTATTCAGACTCTGCGGGCTGAAAACGCCGATAACCTTGACAAGGAGCTTATAGCTCTTATTGATAATACCCGCAATACGAAAATATTAAGCGGTGTTTTCGCCTTCTTCGGCGAAAGGGAAAAACGAGGTCTTGAGGACAGGGCGATTAGGGCGATAGAAGAGCGTGATGATGAAGCGAATGAGACCGTCCTTTCCGCCGTTGATTACCTTGGTATGGTAAAAGCCGCAAAAGCCGTTCCAGTGCTTATGGATCTTTTGGATACTGAAGAAAAACGTTTTATGAACAACGCTTTCCGCGCTCTGGGTAAGGCAAGCAGCGCTGACAAAGAAAAAGCGGATGATACGGCCGATTTCTTAATTGATTTTTACAATAACCGGGACATGGGCAGTAACGCTAGAGATGTTATAACCGCTATTGGCGAAACAAAATCAACAAAAACAGTTTCTCTTCTTGCGGAAATAGCGTCCAATACCGATGAGCGTATTCCCCTGCGCATTGCCGCTTTAGACGCCCTTTCCAAAGTAGGCGATCCGGCGGGGCTTGAGGCGATTCTTGCCTGTGTCAGCACAAATGATCCAAATGTGCGTTCGGCCGCTGTCGCCGCTCTTGGCCCGTTCTCGGGCGACGCCGTAGACAAAGCCATTTTGGACGCTTTCCGTGACTCTTATTACCGCACCCGAATAGCCGCGGCGCAGGCAAGCCGTGATCGTAAACTTGCCGCCGCCGTCCCGTACCTGCAATTCCGCGCCGAACGTGACGATGTTCCAAATGTCAAGGACGAGGCCGTCAAAGCGTTAGGTGAAATCGCAAATAACGAGGCGATGACAATTCTGGATAATATATTTAAAGAACGGAAAAATTCAGACCGCATCCGCCTTATTTGTGCGCAAATGCTTATGAAAAACGCGGGACAGAAATACTTAACCCGTGTTATTATTGAGCTTGACGAGGCAAAACTTAAAAATCAGACGGCTCTTTACAACGGCTTCTTAAAAATAATCGGAGAAGCGAAAATAGACGGGGACAAGAGCGAAATGGAAAAACTTACGCGCCGTTTTCTGCAAAACGGCGGTATAATGGAAAAATTGTACGGTCTTGATATGGCTGTAAACAATGAGTTAAAAGGACTTTCCGCCGAAATAAAGGCTTTAACTACGGATAAAAATGAAAGCCTTGCCAGAAAAG